>JGI2173J19968_10000159_pt1 | contig 22349 bp, 24 predicted proteins | sample DeeMarSWOR136_30_FD_19968 | JGI IMG/M metagenome (IMG submission 19968) | reverse complement strand
CTGCAACCACTGGGCTTAACGCCTTCTTTCCTTTCCAGAGTTTTTTCATTTTTGTTTTTATCCCTCCTTCTGAGGTTTCAAATAACATAGAATAAAGTATAGAGATTTAAGTCTTACGATTCAATACTCTCTATTCAAAAGAAACAACTAACACATACCATGGCTTACTAAACAGCCACCGCGTCAAAAAGCCCTAAGAGAAGCTTCGCTACCTTCTCACCGAACTCGGTTATTACATAGTACTTCTTCAACGGGTCTATAGGCACGCTTTTAGCTAATCCAAGATCTTCGATTTCCATCATTCTTGATCTAAATGTTCCATCGCTTAGAGTCAGGTTCAGATCTTGCATGAATGCTTTGGCGTTTTTCCAACGGCCTTTTTCTAGATATAAAAGAAAGATACAGTCAATTGCATGATCTTTCTCAAGCATTGATTTAATTGCGGAGAGTCTCTCGTCGGTGAGAATGTGTTTGATGTTTTCTTCTTTTGTCAATCCACTACTCAACCCTTTTTCTGTACATCATCTTTAATGTATATTTTTACTTTTAAGCATTTAACTTATATTGCGATTTTTGAAATAACTCTCGCTTCACAAGACTTCGGAAAAACAAACATGTGATTCCCTTATGAATTTCGTAGGGGACTCTTAGGGTTCTCCGCTTTTGTTTCCATTATATATTTTATAGTAATACTAAGATTTCGTAAGACGCAAGATTTAATACAGACCTGAGCTAAATCTACTGTATAGGAGAACTACAATGCAACAACTCAAAGCAACACCATCTAAGCCACTGTTAAAGTTAAAAAAAATTAAAAAACCTTGGAAAAAACAGTTGAAACTGTTCTCTCTTTTACTGATTATAATTTTTGGCATATTCACATTTACACATAACCTGTTCTTTTCTGCTGCAAGTGCAACCTACATAAAAGGCGATGTTACACAAGACACTGTTTGGACGCTAACGGACAGCCCATTCGTAGTGTCTAAACCTATAACTGTATACCCAAATGCTACATTAACTATAGAGCCCGGAGTTGAGGTAAGGTTTGGAGGAAATTTTGAGCTAATTGTGAATGGAAGACTCATTGCGGCGGGTACACAAGATAACATGATAACGTTCACCTCAAACAAAGATCAACCTGGAGCAGGAGACTGGGACACAATTAAATTCATGGGAACAGAACAGTCTACATTAGCATATTGTTCTGTGAAGTATGCAATAAACGGAATAACTATCGCAAACGGCAACGTAGAAATCAAAAACTGCGAAATAAGCGACAATCAAAACGGTATCCGTGCAACTGGCGTTAATCAAGCTAGTATACACGACAACACCATAAAATCAAATGCAGTCGGTATACTCCTAACTGGAAATTCAATCTCAGGAGTAAACATAAGACAAAACAACGTGTTATCCAGCACACAAAGCGGAATCCAGCTTGGTGCAGATGCATACAGCAATATTGATATTCTCTACAACATTCTTTCGGCGAACAACAAGGGATTTTACGTTTCCGGCAACGCAAGCACATCCATCACTAATAATTCTATTTCATACAACGCTCTCGGAATCTTTTATGAAAAAGCACAAGATCATGAGGCTCATTTCAACGACATTTATAGTAATACCTTAGGCATGGACGTATCATCTAATGCTAATGCTACCGTTGATGCAACATACAATTATTGGGGCGACGAGAGTGGACCCTACCATACATCGTTAAATCCAGCTGGAAAAGGCGATCCTGTGGGAGGCAATGGAGTGAATCTGGATTTCATATTCTTCTTAACTGAGCCCATTGGATATATCAATGAACGGCCCACTGCAAGGCTTTTGACTGATAAGACTTTGGTTCCGCCAAATCAAACTGTCACGTTTATCGCTACCACTTCAAGCGATGACAAACGTGTCGACCAATATCTTTTCGATTTTGGAGATGGGAAAAACAGTGGTTGGACGACTTTGTCAATTTTTGTTCACGAATATTCTTCCGTTGGGACATATGGTGCCAACGTCACCGTAATGGATGATTTCGGCGTCACTAGCGATGCAGCACCTGTAACAATAAATGTCCAAGTCCTCACACCGCTAGATGTCTCCCTTGCTCTAGGCTCTTACTCGGTTGGCTCTGAAGAACAAGTTTCAATTACAGTTCATGCGACAGATGGAACCAGTGCAGTAGAAAATGCAAGTGTCACATTATTCTCAATAGAAGCTGGAAGTTTCACACCTTCATCTGGATTAACAAATTCAGCAGGGGACTTCACTACAACATTTACTGCACCCGATGTAACTAAAATAACTAACATAAGAATGACTGCAACAGCTTCAAAGAGTGGTTACGCAGACGGTTCTGACTATAAGTATTTAGAGGTCCTTCCCATTCTCTTAGTCCAAGTTACTGCTGACCCTATTACTGTGATTTCTGAAGCAACCTCAAATGTGACAGTTCATGTGACATCTGTTGGACAACCTGTTGCAGGCGCAGCCATTACAATATTGTCTGACGGTGGCGGAAACTTCTCTACAGCAGCCGGAACCACTGATTCAAACGGCGACGTTACATCCATTTTTTCCGCTCCTCAAACAACAACGCAACTAAACATCATTATAGCAGCAACAGCTACAAAAACTGGATATGCAGATGGCCAGGGACAAGTAAAATTAACCATAGAACCCAAAATACTTGTTATCCAATTTACCACTATTCCTACAACAGTTAATTCTGAAGTAATATCACAGATGGCTGTCCAAGTAACATACAACGCAACTCCAATTTCAGGCGTAACAGTCACTTTCTCTTCTAATGGTGGCGGAAACTTCTCTGCGACTAATGGAACCACCAATTCAAATGGTTACTTCACATTGACTTTTGCTGCTCCTCAAACAACTACGCAACTTAATGTCACCCTAACGGCGACAGCCACAAAAGCTGGTTATGTTGATGGCGAAGATCAAGTAACAATAACCGTGATCCCCAGAACCGTTGTGGGTCCCGATGTGGGCGGTTTGCCGTTGACAACTCTCATACTTGTGATCGCAGTCCCGATCATAGTGGCTGCCGTGGTGGTGCTCTTGATTAAATTAAAAATCATAGGCATAACTTGGAAGGAGGAATAGGTTGCTAATCGTCGACTTCGTAGGCGTGGATTCAGTCGTTGTGGTAGTGTTTAGTAAGACGCAATATTTAATAGATTATCCACACCAACCTATAATGGAAGAGAAGAACAATGGTACAACTTAAAAAGAAACTTGCCAAACTAAAACACGTGAGAATCACCATCAATCCCAGAAAACGTAAAGGAGAAACCATGCCTCCCGCACCTCCAATCCCAATTCCAAGAGGTTACATTACAGTCGAGAGAACCGCCTTATATGAGCCATTTGCCCACGCCGTAGTTGTACAAAACCCCTCAACTGGCGAGTATAAGTACATCCTAGACGAACTTCCACTCGATGAATTTGAGCGAGACATATACAACCGAATTTTGGAAATTTTGCTCGCGGAAATTCGTTCACCAAGGGAGGAAATTAAAGACCCTAGAACTTTCTTCGATAGGGAAGCAAAAAAAGTAATTGAAAAATACCGTATAAGCCTAGGCTGGTTAGCTGACGTTTCCTGGTCCAAAATTCTGTACCACGCAGAACGAGATCTCGTAGGCTTCGGTCAAATTGATGCACTGATGCGAGACCCCAATATTGAAGATATTTCCTGCGATGGCGTCAATAAACCAGTTTACATTTGGCACAGAAAATTTGAGAGCATCGAGACAAATCTTCTCTTCAAAGACGACGAGGAACTGAATAACCTGATGGTTAAGCTGGTTCACATGGCTGGGAAACACGTTAGCTCCGCATTCCCGATTGTTGACGCATCTCTGCCAGGTAAACACAGACTTGCCGTTTGTTATAGGCGCGAAGTAACCCCTTTCGGAACAACTTTCACCATCAGAAAATTCCGAAAGGATCCTTACTCTATCATTGACTTGATCAACATTGGAACTTTATCTGAAGAGCTAGCAGCGTATTTCTGGATGGGTCTAGAAAACAGAGCCTCAATCATGGTACTCGGCGGAACAGCAGCGGGCAAAACTACCGCTCTAAACGCTTTGGCCTGTCTCATCAAACCTGGAAGCAAACTTCTCACTATCGAAGAAACAGCTGAGCTTAATCTTTCTCATGAAAACTGGGTTTCATTCATTTCTAGGCGAAGTTATGGCCTCGGGGAGAATCAAAGCGGTGAAGTGTCACTGTTTGACTTAGTTAAAGCCTCATTGAGGCACCGTCCAGACTACTTGGTCGTTGGCGAGGTACGAGGCAGCGAAGCATACGTTCTGTTTCAAGCGTTGGCAACAGGCCACGGTGGCATGTGCACAATGCACGCGGAAAGCCTTGATTCCGCTGTCAAACGTTTAACTCAGAAACCCATGGACATAGCTCCAGCCTACATACCTCTCATGAACGTTGTTGGAATCATTCAAAGAGTGCACTTAAAAAAAGACGGCGAAATAAAGGCCTTTAGGCGGGTGACCTCCATAGATGAAATCGCTGATTATGAAAACTATTACAAGGTATTTGAGTGGGACCCAACCCAAGACATTTTCAACTCCTCTTTAGGCAAAAGTGCGCTAATTTCCAAGCTATCGAAACACCTTGGCGTCAGCCAACTGGACTTGATGGAAGAAATGACACGTCGCAAAAACGTGTTGGCTTGGATGCGAACACACAAAATACGAAGCTATCACGACGTTGCAGCGATCATAGCTGAATACTATTCAAGGCCAGAGGAATTTTATAAACGGAGGGTGGAACCAACTGTCTCTGTTCAACACTCTTGAGGGTTGGTCTTATCGTCTATTTGGCAGCTTCGCAGTCAGATTCTTAGGCAATGTCTTTGAATTCAAAGACTATCTGCAAAAGGCAGGAATGAAAATCTATCCTGGCACCTATATTTCCCTAATGTTTTTTCTGGCTTTTTTAACAACACCAGTCACCATCGCGGCAATCGTTCTCCTGTATTTTTTCAAGTTCCTTCCTTTAATTTTTCTCGTTCCCACACCAGTATATATAATGATAATGTTTATGATTACCCCGATTATGAAAGCTGGTGAAAGAGCACACGCCTTAGAGAGAGAAATGCCATTCGTATCGGCGTACGTGACCGTCATGGCTACGGGCGGCATATCGCCTTACCTAAGCATTAAGAGGCTTTCTGATGTTGATTTGATGCCTGCGATGCGCAAAGAAGCAAGAGAATTGATGAGAGCTGTGGAAGTTTTTGGCATGGACCCATTATCGGCCCTACAAAAAGCGGCTAAAGAGCATCCCTTAAACATTTACCAAGATTTCTTTTCAGGATATGCTGCAACAGTCATAACTGGTGGCGATATTACACATTATCTGGAAACAAAAACACAAGACATCTTTAAGGCCCGAGCTACAAAAGTTAAAGCTGCCGCCGAACGTCTCGGCATGCTTTTGGAGTCATTTATCATTGTAATGGTTCTCATGTCTCTCTGTTTCTACATTCTGTTTAGCGTTGAATCAATCTATAGCATCGGCATAGATTCTACTTCCGGCATAATATTGTACACATACATTTTTGCGCCTATGCTCTCGTTTGTCTTCATCTACCTTGCTCATGATATGCAACCTAAAACCCCGATCACCGATTGGGAACCGTACAAAGTATACGGCATTTGCATAACGGTCGGTCTTTTGGTTTTCTTTTTGCTTACTAGCTTCATGGGTATGGTTCAAATTCCGTTTCTTTATGCTATACAAAGCGTAGTTGATCTACCTGTGGCGTTCGCTGCCTTACTGGTTATTTCCACCGCGCCTCCAGCCATCGTCCAAATGAGAAATTCAAAGAAAAAGTTAAGTGTTGAGCAGGGAATAGCGAACTTTCTTCGGGATCTAACTGAGATTAGAAAAACTGGATTATCCCCGGAAAAGTGCATCGAAAACCTTTCAAAGCGTAACTATGGTGAATTCAGCAAGCAGCTGCAGCAGATCTCGTCTGAGCTTTCATGGGGCGTTTCATTGAGGCAGGTTTTCGAAGGTTTTCTGAGACGAACCAAAAGTTGGTTGTCGCAGGTAGTCATATTCTTACTTGTGGAAACGATTGACGTAGGAGGCGGAACTATCTCAACTATTGAGGCACTTGCGAGATTCAACCATATGACTCAAGACGTGGAGAAAGAGAAGAGAGCTAGCACCCGTCCCTACGTAATAGTGCCCTATTTCGCTGCGATTTTGCTTATGTCGACAACACTCATGATGTTGGTGCTCGTTTCTAAAACGGTGAGTATGGCCGCAGTAGGAGGCGAGACCACCGATTTAAGTTCTATCTCTACTCTTTTCACTGTTTCAGTTGTATTTCACGTGTACATGATTGGGTTAGTAGCTGGTAAGATCGCTGGAGAGTCCGTAGCCGCTGGATTTAAGCATTCTGCCTTGCTCGTCGTCATCACCTTGTTAGCATCCATTTTTGTTCCACAGCTTGTGAGCTTATGAGGAGACTACAATTACCGTTTTTACGCCAAAATAAAGCCGTGTCAACCGCTATTTCAGCCCTAATAATTACTGCCGCTACTGCCATCCTCGTAATGATGGTCGCCATGTACGCTTACCATGTTTTGGATCAGCAGAGAGGTGGGGCTGAGTTCGAAGTGGCTAAGAAGTCGATTTTAGCTTTTGACGACGCGTTACAAGATGCCGCTTGGAAGCTTAATGCATCTCGTGCAGCTAGGTTTAAAATAGATTTTGGCAATCTACTGCTAATTCCAGACGCTATAACCCTAAACGTGACTGCGACGATAGAGAGCTCTAATTATGCTTTAGGATCTATTTCAACCGGGCTCATAAAATATTCAATTAGCACTCAATATGTCACCTTCGGCGCAAACTACACATCGTATATTTTGGGAGCCAGTGATTTGGTAGTCACTGATAGCACGGAAAGCTTGGGTAGAGTGTTCATCGAGCAAGAATCACCTTCGGTCTACATTATCTTAAACTACCGGGTGCGGGCTATGAGAACATCCTATCTAAATGTGAATGGAACAATGGTAAATTATGTGAGTGTTTGGTTAATCAGAGTTGTGACGGACTCAACCTCCCATTTTAATGATTTTGATCTTAAAGCGAAGTCTCTCAGCATTCAAACGAGCACTATTGACCCTGGTGTGAATTGGTGCTGCCCGCATAACTGCACAATTAGCGTTGAGTCAGTCAGTGAATCAAGCTCAGCCACAATTTCGTTAGGTTCTGGAAAGGTTGTCTTTAGCGTAATAGTTGCTGAAATACGGGTTAGCGTGTGAGGGTGAAAGAAATTGCCAGCTTACACAATGAGTCATATCATCTTTACCTCAGCCCTAATCGCTCTGATCTTTTTGATGCAGTTCTCCTTCACATTCGTTGTAGACAACATGAAAACGGAGATGATTAAAAGAGAATTGAAAGAAATCACTGACTACGTTTCTGATACTTTGGCAAACTTGTACTTTCTAGTAAACTCTACAAATTATGGCGACGTGACGTTGGAGAAAACTCTTAATCTACCTTCGTATGTAGAGCACTCAGTTTTCGTCATAAACATAACGTTGGATGAGGGCTCCGCTCAATCTATATACGCTTGTATTAGAGACAATTCGCAGATTGATGTATCTTCTTGGATTATTCCTGGTTTGAAAGTGGAGAATCCAACTTCGATTGAAAGTGGCAGAGGGACTGTTGTTGCTGGGTGTAGACGGGGCGTAGACTTGGATGTCTATGCTTGGCTAGCTTATGCTTAGAAGGGGAACTCCCAAACATTTATCGGTAATAGTAAGACTTAATATGTGGTATTGACACTTATTTACTGGTATTCAGGGATCGATATGGTAGCTCCAGTTTTTGAACACATAACAGCCATAATTGTTGTAAGTATGCTTTTTGTTTCAGCAGTGATTGCTGTTCCAGCTATAAGTTATGTGAATTTACTTTATGTTGATCAGCAGCAGTTTAGGAATATGGCTTTAGAAGCGTTGAATTCTATGCTTCTAGGTACGGGGTATCCTTCAGAATGGGGATCAAGTGCTTCATTTAACGAAAGTGATGTTACGAAATTTGGGTTGGCGCTTTCAGATGGTTTCTCTTTTTATGTGCTGGATCCAGACAAGGTTCAAAGATTGGATGTCAATAATCCCTCAGGAAGCTTAGACTATGAGACGATGCGCACGATATTGGGACTACAAGACTATGGCTTTAACATTAAGATTACTCCTCCATTTAATGTGACGGCGATCCAAAAATCCGGGATCCCCAGTCTACTCTACGAAGTCAATGTCACATTTAATGATGGAAGGCCAATTCCAAACGCCCATGTAGAAGCCGCGATACTCTACGTGGAAAACAAGCAGGATTATTCTAATACTGAAACGGAAAACAGTACAAACTTGTTGGGGCGATGCACTATAGAAAAAATGCTTCCCTCAGGCGTCACAGATTATGTCGTCGTCTTAAAAGCAACTGTTGCAGATTTGGCAACAGTAACTTCAACTTACATGGAAGGCTTTGGTCACCAACATACCACGAACGCCAGCATAATTGGCGAGAACATCTCATTGTCAATACCTGAAGGGCCAGGCTGGGAAAAAGGGTCGTCGGGTAAAAGATGGATTGATAGTATAGTGGTTGTGAGTGCGGATGGAACTTGGCACCTATACAATGGAAGCAAACTGGATGACCCGATCATATGGAGTGACAGTCAAAACGGCTGGGCTTGGAGCAAGATCTTCACAGGTCTAAGCTATTACAATCCACTCTTCATCATCTTCAACCTCAGCGTTCCCAACCCCAGACAGTTAGCTCTTTTCGTTGGCCCCTTTACGACTGCTAGTGGGTACAGAATCTTTGATTTTGGCAGTTCTTCTGCGCAACCTCCTAGTGGTGCGGTATTAAGACTTTCTAGGTCTGTGGAAATTTCTGGTATGACTTATATTTTTGAGTTGTTGATATGGAAAGAGGTTTAGCTAGCATAAATATCGTAAGACAATAGACTTAATATACCAGTTATTCCTCACCACTATAATGTACCGCATTAACTAGCCAACAAACGACATGGAACGAACCTCCATGAAAAAAACAAAAAAAACGAAAGGACAAATGCGCCTAGTCGAAGCCCTACTCGCCTCCTTCATCCTTATGTTTGCTATAACTTTTCTCAACGTTATCGCCGTTACTCCTACTAGTCCTACATATGAACCCGGCAACCTAGAAAAAATGGGAAACAACGTCCTACACGATTTAGATGAAAAAAGCCTTCTCGCTCGCTTTGTATACACTGAGGATTGGGGGACTCTTACCTTGGCTTTGATGGTTTCTCTGCCACCTGAAATCTACTTCGATTTAACTGTTTACTATTTAAATTGGACAGTTGCCAATAATGAAACAATACGTTATGGAACTAGTGACGTCTTTGAAAACTCAAGTTACATCGCTTCAGTAACATACATCGTTCCCGGTTACCAAACAGATTATGATCCTCGAATCCTAGTCCTCCAACTGGTGAGGCGATAACATCATGAAAATTGTAAAGCACAAAAAGGGGCAATTCATTATCTTTGCAACTTTGATAATAGCTATTATGATAATTTCCATCGGTACAATAATGTACAGTACCGTTACGTATTTTAAACATGAAAGATGGCAAGAGTATCTGATGGTAATTGACAACGTAGAGTTGGGCTCACGTCGAGTTGTTGAGTTAAGTCTCGCCAACTACACAATGCTCAACGGGACTAACAACCAGACTTTGGTCAATAACCTAAATAACTGGCAAACCAACGTTACAAAGGCTTATCCTAGTTTTGGCGTTGCCCTAACATACTCTGCCGCTAATGGTTCGTACTACGCTTATGGTATGAACATTAATTATTCCTCTGGACTAGCCTATCTCTGGAATAATGCGACATCTTTTTCAGCGGCTAATGCTACCTTTAACCTCAACATGACCTCTGTTGGATTTACAGGATACAAGTTTCTCATATCAACGTTTCTAAAAGTGAGAATCTTCAACGCCACATGGTCTAGCAATGACTTGGAAATTTATTTAGCCGTCTATAAAGAAGGCTTAACACCAGTAACCAATCTTGACGCGAATGATTTTTCAATTAAGGATGCAAACAATAACACTATATCTATTTCGTCATCAAACCGGATACACCACATGACCTACGGACCCATTTATCGGATATACTGCACAAATGTCACCGCAAACCCCGTATCCGCGCAAGTTACTCTTATTGACGCTCGAAACATTAAGGTTGTCGCCAGTTCAGCTGTAACCTAAAGCTGAACGAACAATAACCCACACGATATCTCCATAGAAGAGAGCAACAATTAAGCCAATCGTAACAAAAATGAGCATTGGTAACCCTGGAGTCGCCCACACACCATTTTGAAGCCTTCCTTCCCGCTTGGCTTTCTGAAGCCTACCAACAATCTCTTCTCTGTCTTCATCTTTTGGAACAACAAGTAGCTTTCTCTCATTTTCATCAAAGTCTTCAAGCGGATACAAATACTCCTTCTTTTCTAACTCAGCAATGTCCGCCTTATAGCCGGAAAGAAGCACCAGGATTTTTCGCCATTTCGACTCCTTTTCAACGCCCTCAAAAAGATTTTTTTTAGTTCTTTGTTTCCACGAAAGATTGCGCGCCATTAAATATAGTACGCTGAGGGCTGCTAAAAGAACCGCGTTGCTGAATATGGTGATTGTGAAAAGTATCTGAGAAAGCGGAGAAGGGTCGCTGGAATAGGGTTGAAGTATATCGGCGGGATAGAAGGGTAGGGCGAGAGACAGGCACATGAAAGCTTTAGCATCGGCTCCACCGAATGCTCCCGCGTAAAAAAGAGTTATGGATAGCGCTGAGGTTACTGCAAAGGACAAGACATAACCCTGCAGTAGTTCCGGGGAAAACAAAAAGAATTGTAAAGAGGTTAAAATTAAGGCGAAGGGCGCAAGAATCGCCCACACCCAATTGCTTACTTCTCGTGTCTTAAAATCACTCCAAGAGGCATAAATTAGAAAAACAAGACAGAGAAGAACGCGAACGCCGTCCAATACTTCTTTCACTTCAAATCACGTCGATTGTCGTTATTATGGTAAACTGTGTATAAAAGAATAATTAATTAAAAAATTGGATGATGTGAATCCAACTAGGGTGCTTTTCCTGTGAACTGAAGGTACTGCCCGGCTTCGGTAACGACTTTGAAGTAGTAGGTGCTTCCAGATGTCCACGTGCTGTCAGTGACAACTCCTCCTGAAGTGCCCCACTTAATCACAATCGTTATGGAAGACAGTGCATCAACCAATCCTGTGGGTGGGGTCAAGGTATATTCGCTAGTGCCTATATTAGCGAGACTCGAAAATGATGAACTTGACCAGTACACAGCCACGATCTTTGCGCTCGATGATCCAGAGTTTCTTAGAATTATTTCAGTCCTGTTGTTTGTTGAACCGACGGCGTAGAATCTTATGTTTTCAAGTGCAATAATTGCTCCGGATTGTTGGGTTTGTGTGCTTGTGAAGGTTATAACCCAAGCGTAGGTGATGAGGATGGCGCCAACAGCGATAGCTATCAACAGTAGCGTTGCGAGGATCGGCGAGATTCCCTTCTTTGATCTTAACATTTTAGACAACTCACCTCTCTTGCTAGAAACTACCTTATGTTTATCATATTTAACATGTATGAACCATGAGTATGTATTCTCTCTCCAATTTTCTGTATTCAGAATCTGAATAGTAAAAAAGTAAAAAATGAGTCGAATTAAACTTTTGAAATTGTTACACGGGGTGCGCTGGGTTAGTTAGGATTCGTTAAGCTTTTTTCCATGGGCATCTGGAGCAAAATGAGGAAATGATATGTTCGAAGTAAGCCGATGAGCGAACGATGTCTGTTAAGGTTAGTAAGCCGAGAAGATGAGTGTTTTCAACAACAGGAAGCTTCTTGATTCTCCGTTCAACCATCAGCGTTACAGCTTCACGTAGATCAGTTTGAGGTTTTCCAACCATAAGGGGCTTGGACATTATACTGCTCACTCTAGTCTTACTTGGGTCTTTACGCTGAAGTAGAACCCTCTTAAGCATGTCTCTTTCAGTCACTATTCCAACAGGCTTCTCATTATTCACTACAATTAGACACCCTATGTCATGTTTATTCATGAGTTCCACTGCTTTTTTCACTGACGTCTTGGCTCCTATCGTCACTATGTTTTTGATCATGACGTCTTTAATTTTTAGCGACATATACAAAACACCTAACTTTGCATGAAGCACTCCATTATTCTGGTGCAACCGAAACATTCGTCGGGGATGGGTGTGTTTTTTGGCAGAGTTTTCAAGTATCCGAAGTGGTGGGCACATTCTGGAGAACCTTTTGGAAGGCCCATGTCAACGCTCATGGGGCGGCCTGTTGGAGTTTGAATTGGAGGTGGCGTTGGAGGTTGTCTTTCTTCAGTTTTCGGGGCTTCTAGCTTCTCAGAAGTCTTAGGAACCTCTTGGTTATGCTCTATGTTTTTCTGGTTTTCTATGTATACTATTGGCGATTTTGGTGTTTTCGTGGTTTTGGGCACTTCGGGTTCTTTTGCGGTTTCAATGGTTGTGGTAGACGTTTGGCGCATTTGTATGGCTTCAGCGATTGTTATGGGTTTTGAGATTTGGATAGATTGTTTGTGATCTTCAAAGGTTTTTAACGGAGTTTGTGGGGATGTTGCTTGTTTTTTGGTGTATTCATCTATGGTGGTTTTGGTTGATGGTTTTAGTTTGATGAGGAGTGTTACGTAGAGGGTTATGAGGATGGCGATGGCTATCATTAGGAGGATGTCGATGAAGGTGATTTCGAAGGAGACCATTGTTTTCACTGTTTGTTGAAAATTGGGTGTTTCTGGAATATAGATTTGATGAATTTGTGGTAAGGATTGTGAGTATATGGTTTTTGGGTCATTTTTTTCTAGACCTCTGTATAGGGGGGTGTTAGGTGATTTTGAAGGTTATGATGTATCGGGCATAAACTGTGCTGTTTGGAACACGGATTTCCAAATAGGCGTAGACGTAGGAGGTTCCAGTGCTTGAAGTTTCGACGTGCATCCAGGTGTATTCGGTGTCTGAGGCGTTAAGATCAATCCATGGCCCAGTTTGCTGGTTGTAGGCGCCGTTTAGGATGATGATTTGGGTGGAGTTGGAGCCGTTGTAAATGTAGATGGAGCAGTTGTCGAGGCGACTGAGACTGGAGTTGTCGTAGGCTTTGAGTCTGACCTTCCAGTTGGAGTTGTGTTTTTCGGTCATATTTAGTACATAATTAAAGTCTCCTGAACCAGAGCCAGCTTCGGTCCATACATGCAGGAGCGTTGCGTCAATGTCCCAAGTATCCTGCGTTGCGTTGTCAAAGGTTTCTATGTCTCCTTTGAATCTGATTGTGAAGTTTGACGAGTCTAAGTATGAGGAAACTGAAACGTTGTTCCATCCGGAGTTCAGGTCGCTACGGACATTTTCCCAACCTGTGCCGTTCCAAACGTCAACTGTGATGTTTTCTGCACCCATTGTTCCTCCATATATACAAAGAAACTCATTGCTTTCGTCGTAGTCAACGGTTGTCCATTGAACTTCTAAATCAAGCTCGTAGTTTGGGTTGGTGTAATCAACTTGGAGTCTTGCACAGTCAACTTCAAACGTACCTGCAGCTGATTTTGAAACAAGGTATATTTTAGCTCCATCAATTTTTGTCCAAGTGTCAAGTATTGTCGTTGCTGTATAATTCTCCCATCTCCATGAGGTAGTTAATGTTTGAACGCCTAAAGAAATCCATGCAGAACCGTTCCAAACAAAAACCTCAAGATCTTTGCTATTAGACTGCTGACCATAAATTTGAACTGTAACACTGTCTATTGTTTCTGTAGATTTTCCTGAATCTGTGAAATTGAAGTCGCCTACCTGCAAGTTGTTTCCAGATGCATTCACAAAATTCGTGGGATAGTCGATAGCGTCAAGGTATGGATTTGTTCCAACCCTCGTCCAGTCAGTCCTCGTCTCATCGTCGGCGTTTATATAAAGCCATATTGTATCATTAGCAGGATTATTTTCCTCCGTTAAAGTGTCATTAATCGAATCCAGACCATATTGTTGCGCTGTAAAATTGCTGTGCGTACCTACATCGGTGCTATTATCCACATCGCTTGTGTTGTTGTCAACATAGTCTATTACGTCGTTTCCAAGACTGACCAAAGCGCTGGTACCGTTAGTATAAATCGTACTCGTTCCAGCTGTACCAGCCTGAAGCTCCACCGGAGCAGACGAAACAGCCATGCTAGACTCCATCAACAAAGAATAATAAACGCTTCCCGCCACATTCTGCAGCAAGAAGCCTAACAAAATTAAGAGAGCCAAAGCTCCCCAAATCGACCTATAAATCCTTCTAAATTCTCTACGATACTTTATCATATTCTCCTTTTCCTCTTGAAATTAAAAAAAAGGAGGGGGAGATTATTGCACATCAACCGTTATCGCGATATCCACCGTCTGGCTAGCTGTCGCAGTTGCATTCGCTTTTGTCATGATTACGACAGGCCACATTGCACTCGCACCTAAACCAGTCGTTGTCCAGCTGGTCGCGCTGCCCGGACTAGTCCAAGAAGAACCATCCGATGTGTAATTCAACCATCTACGGTCGCCAGCGGTAGTCGCATTCAACAGGAACTTAACGTAGACAAAGTCCTCAGGATTCGTAGAAGGGTCCGTATAAGGTGCTAGCCTAAGCTGAGATGCCGATCCTCCATTGTTATACACCAAGGTCACGTTAGTGTACGTAAGACTTGCGTTTTTGTAGGCTACAAGACCAGTTATCGTAGCCGTTGTGTTCGTAGAATCAAGCGTTAGAATTACAGGGCCAGGACCAGTGTTATTATCTGTACCCTCAATAAAGTACACGTTAGCTGCGTAGACCGTAATCGTTGATGATATTGTTAACGAATAGTACGTAAATGCGCTCACAGATGCTATGAGAAGCGATGTCAATAGCAGAGCCAATAACTTCATGGTTTTCTTTGCCGGTAAATTTTTCAAATTCACTTTCTCACCTCCTTTTCCTCCCTGATCTATTCCTCAAAACCTCAGGGCTGAGGAATATGGCAATACTTGTGCCCATGATGATCGCCGACAAAACCAAGGCGATCTGTAAAAACAGAGGAAAAGACATCCCCTGCAAAAAGCCATAATTAGCCACAAAGAAAATAGAAATCAAAATTGACGGAAAAGTAACAGCGCCAGACCAAAACTTAGCAATAGTCCACTGCTTATTCACAACCCCAAAATAGACGTTAACAGCCACAATATTAGCCAAAGACACAAGCAGATAGATGAAACAATACCAAAAACGCATATAATCCCCAAAAACAGTGAAAAAATTCTTACTTACCAAAATATGCCCAAACCCTGCAAGCGCAGCCATCTGATAAATGTAGGGAAGAGCCTTCGGCATCCTATCGTCTAGTAGGCATGTAAGAAGACTTAGCATCAAGAATAAGTCAATCCCTAAAAGCGCAAAAAACTCAGGCAACAACGCAGACGCCAACTTTCACTCAACCCTCCCATAAACTTATCTTGAATGTACACGCACCTCTTCCTTTAGCTCCACCCAGCTAACTACGTGGTCTTTAATGATGAAAGTCGCTTTCCTTGTCATTGCTTTCTGTAAAAGTAGAATCATTGAGTCATCAGCGTAACGATATGTGGCTTCGCTGTCTTCTAAGCAAACTTCACGTTTCTCAGTATCAATACTGCTTACGTAAGTGTTAGAAATCTTTTCTACTTTCACTTTACCTCCACTCTACCTCACTTGCACGCGCGCATAGGATCATGATTTTTTATTTTCAATGAGTTTTTTCATCTATTCGCTTTCTTGGTGTTACGTGGAATGCCTTCTGTCTTGAGAATATTTAACTCGTATGAATTCAGAATCTGAATCCGATTAATAGAAGCTAGTTTGTGCACTACACGTATACTTTAACTAATGAAAAAAGGGTTAATCACTAATCTCGAAGATGAGTGGAGGAGTCAAGGTTTTAGGTCTTAACTTAACCATAAGTAACCCTTCTAGAAGGCCGCAGAATATCTCAGCATCATTGATGAACGGCGTCCTCACTATAATGTACTTATCTCGCAGATAGAAATCACCGAAACCTTGAACGCGAAGTCGCTTAAAAACTTCTGGCCACTTCTCCCTGTCAGCGGCGTCTATATTCAATGTGGCTTCCATCGAAATTTTGGCGGCGTCTCCAATTTTTTGGCCAACCTCGCGCATTTTTTCTTTTGAAACGTACTGAAGCAGTGTGTTAATGAATTCAACGTTGATGAAGGCGACACGGCTGATGCCACAGTAATATTCTCCAGGGAATTTCCAGTCGTAGATCATCATGCTGCGGTAGATGTCCACCATCTTAGATATGAGTGGTTTGATACCGGGTTCTCTTCCTTCTTTGATGAGTGAGTCGATGTATTTGCGTTCTTCGTCGTCTAGGATGATGGTTGTTCTTTTTACTGTTTGGTCTTTGGGGTCTTTCAGTGTTCTGGGTTTTTTGGGTTCTTCGGACATGTTCGTTTCCTCTACATACTAATTATACCAATCGACATATCTTATATGTTTTTGCTTTTATCCGCCTATAACACACAGTTTTGCCTGATGAAAAAACTATTTTTCTTTTATCAAGCGCGTAAAAAGGAGCAAACCTGCTATGAAGGAGACTATGCCAAGAAGGAGGACGAGAGGATATAATGTAATTACTTGTTGAAGAACGTATATTAGGTATGTGGGGCCTCCAAACACGAGGAAAGCTGCGAGAAGCATTAAAAATGCTCTGAAGCTTGTTCTTTTGGTCTCTTTTGATTGTTGAAAGAACATTGCGATTATTCCTATAACCGCTAAGCCCAAAGCCGCCCCGATGATGTATGGAGGATTTATGAGGTTTGAAATCATCGTTCTTGGGGAAGCCGCAGAGTTTTGTTGCCATGTAATTATTGATGCGATTATTGCCATACTTATGCCTGCTATGATAAGGATGGGAGGCATTATGCGATGTCTAGATTTTTCAGAAGTGCCTTTTTCTCGTCTTTTTGTCATATAATCGCCTCTTGTTCAGCGGATGAATAAGTTATGGTTTGCTCTTAACGCTTTCTCTACCTCGCACTTTAACGTTCTACTTCTGATCTATTCCTAACATTTTCGTTAGGAACTTGAAGACGGAAAGAGCGGCTTTTCTGTCGGCTTTGAGACCAGTTGTTGCTCCTAATAGGCATGTTCCTTTCCATCCACGACTTTTCGCTATGCCAAGTAGGAGACCCGTGGCGCCCATTATCTTTCCTCCTCCATATAATGCGGCTCCTTTCTCCATAGTTTCTACGGCAAGTTTTTTGGAGGTGGCGGCTACATAAACTTCTCCTGCTGGGTGTGGCATAGGGACTCCGCCTATTGTTATAATGAACTTGCTTCCGCATTCTTCTGCGAAGTCTAAGATTTCGCCGCATAATTTGTAATGTGCTACTATGTCGTTGACGGATGGTTGTGCGTCTCCGGTTAAGATTATGAAGTTAGGTTTTCCAGTTGAGGATGCATAAAACTCGTAGCGAGGAGGGTGACAGATTCCATTTGTGTTTACAATAACGTAGTCTGGGAGCCAGGGGGAATATAGTTCGGTGAAGAGTTTGGCTTTTGTAAGTTTGATTAGTAGTTGAGCTGTGATTTTTCCTACGTTTCCAAATCCTGGAAGTCCTTCCACTAATACTGGTTCTTCCAGTTTTGGCTGAAACAGGTTTTGGAAGTATGTTTTGTTCATTTGCTGTCCTCAACCATAAACTAAATTAGTTGACTATAGGCTTTTCGCATGTTCTTTGAGGCATGTTTTATTTCTTTAATCTTCCTAGACTCCCTCTTTTTTTAACAAAGTTTTCACCATTGTTGGTGATACTGGATAACTAATCAAATGTTAATCGTTGATATAGCATGCATTATGCTGCACAGTTATAACATCAATAACTAAATTATTTTTCTCACTCTAGCTACAAAAAATGCTGGACGATAAGACATCGTTGACGTTGAATAATACTGCTTTCTCCGCATTCCCAAAGCGATTTCAACCAGCTCAGCCAGGGTTTTACACGTGAATTCCTGCGTCGGATTTCCCCACTGTATCCCTTTACACCAAGGGTCTACGTAAACGAAAAGCCTCTGATCCCCGTAGTTGTACAAAGCTTCATTGGGGCTGCCAAACCTAGATTTAGAATTTTGAAAGGCCAAAGCTTACACGCAATGGGTTTTCTGTTCTGAAGACTGCAAAACCAACGATCAAAAAACTTGCACAAAAAGACACATGAGCCGTCGTTTTTTCTTTTCAAATGAAACTTATTTATGCCAGGCTCAGTAGTTCCTACTCCATAAGATCGAACAATGTTTACCCATTCCGGAAAGTTAAGGACCACATCATAACTTTTGCAACACTTACCGCAGGCTATACAGTTCCAAGAACTAACATATCTCCAAGGCATCGGCATCATATGTTTATCATCTGTTGGTAACTGATGTTTAGGTTTCTGATCTGGTCTTGTTTATAAATGTATTTTTTGTGATTGATAATATGTATATTAAATCGTAACATTTAATACACACTTTGTCTATGATAATCATGAAGGGAAAAACGTGAAATCATATACGAAGCAATTCTGGAGCTTCGAGATAGACTCAGCATTCATAAATCTTATTATTAACGCCAAAAAATTACACCAAGATTAATGTATAATGGAGTGAAGAAGAAATGAAACGATCTCTGGTACACGAAATCGACTTGACCAAAATTGAAGGAGACGGTGCCTTTCCCTGTCCAAAGTGCGGAGCAGTCATCTCTCCAGATGATGAAACAGAAAGCGTCTACACTATCATAGAAACAAAGTTTAAAGGCGATTCTTTGGAAAAACTGATAATCCAGTGTAAATGTGGAAGTGAAATTCATCTAGCAGGGTTTCTTCCCCCATAGACGTTGAATCCAGTGTGGACACTTGACAAAAATAAGGAAGGATTTTTGACAGCTTCGCGCTCATAGTAGACTAACTTAGATTTTGTAAGCGTATAATGTATGTGATGGATAGCCAAGCCTCGGGTTTTCACAGAACTTATCAACTTTGCGAGGTTTCCATCCAAGAATCTCATAGTCATGAGTCACAACTCGTGCTCCTTGTTTGAGCTCTGACTCCAGCTTTGGCTTAACTTTATCGTTTGCGCTGGTCGTGAGGTAAAGAGTGATTACATCCGCTTGACTTAAGTCCACGTTGAACATGTCTCTTTGAACGATTTTGACTTTATCGTTGATATTAAGCTCAGATATCTTCTCGATAGCTCGTTTTACCAAGTCTTCTCTTAACTCAACTCCTATCCCTTTAGCTCCGAACTCTTGGGCAGCCATAATGACCACCCTTCCATCTCCTGAACCTAGATCGTAAATCAACTCGCCAGGCCTTAGTTCAGCGAGAACAAGCATCTGACGAACCACTGAAAGAGGTGAAGAAACATACGGCGCAATATACAAACTTTAGCCTCCCATTAGCTTTTCCTTTCTACAACTGATTCTTAGCAGGTTTTTGTTTCCTTTTTGAATCAGAGGTTAAAATATAGTAGCATGGTTATAAATTTAACGCATCAACTACAACGTTGAGGCTGTTAAGCAACGTAAATGTTTTTGTTTGATTTTCGGACGGGTTTTTGGGGAGATGCTGGCTGTCTAGATTCTCCGCATTTTATACAGCTCTGCCCGCAGATGTCAAGGTATTTTTTTTCACTGGTGAGAACGGCTTCAGCTGCTTTGCTGCACAACGCGCTGGGATCCTTGCAACCCGCTTCTTGACACAACTTAGATATAAAGGCGCAACACTCGTGAGCGTCTTTTGGGTTAAACGTTACTCGGTTGGTGCGCACGAGTAAACAGAGTTCTCTAGCTAAAACACAGGTCTTGATGAATTTGAATCTGTTGAGAATTTGCTCCCGCATTCTTTGGCGGCTTAACTCCATTTTTTTCTCTCCAACTGGCGAATCTAAATAATTATCAGACTCTTTTATACTTTGAGAATTCGATATAACGACTTTCAATCTAGCTTTCAGCTTATCCGCATCACTCGTTATTGATCGTTCAATTATCATGGTGAAAATGCACCTGCAAACCTACATTTCTCCAAAATCGCGATGTTTACAGGTTTGTCTCTAAAAGAATAGCCAATTACAATGAGTACCGTCCACGGTTGTTCTTTGAAAAGTAAATATAATGAAGCTTTGCAGAAATGGTTGTTGATGCAATGCATCAAGAAATCCTTAACGTTAAGGATTTCGCCCAAAAAAGGAAAGCCTTCACCCAGAATAGTGTATCGCTATGGTAAACAAAATGGGGAAATCCGAAACTTTCTGCAATACCGCAAGCTGATCAAGAATATGATAAGAAGAATACAATTGCATAGTCTTATATAATTCAAAATCAATTCTTGTCTGAAAGAGTATGGTACTCGAAATTTTGCGAGAGGAAATGTGAAAATGAAGTGTCCTAGATGTGGAACAGAAATGATGGAAAAGAGGCAAAAAGGTCACAGAAGGTCATTCTATGAATGTCCAGATTGCCACTACAATCTAACCAAAATGAGGTGACTGTTATGCCCTGTGCATGCACGCAGAAGAAGTGGTGGCTTAATTTTTAAGCCCAAGCATCCGCGTAAACAAAAAAGAGGGATTTTTTGGGAGAATTCGGGTGATATCTCCACTATTCAAGGCAAAAAGCAGATATATCTAGTTTTAACGTTAATACCCAACAAATTATATATGAACCTTTCAAAATCCAATTACCTCGGGCAGGTCAAAAGAGTTGAAACTGGTTCGTTACCTCCACTCTGGCATCGAATCCTACGGTTTCCTGATCAACGAGGAGGTTATGTGCTTGCCAGTACTTTCAAAGATTTTGAGGCATCCTCTTCCAACGGACTTGGAGGGTCTGATATCGCTTGGGGCTGAGGGCGCCACTGCCGCAGAGGAGTTGATGCACACTTCGTCGGAAAAGGCAAGTATGGAAGCAACGCTAAAAATGGGGGATGTCACTCTTCTGGCTCCTGTTTCTTCTCCTCCTAAGATTATCTGTTTAGGCTTGAACTACAGAGACCACGCTGAAGAGCAGGGGGCAAAGATACCTCAAGACATCATTATTTTCATGAAACCTAGAACAGCTATCATTGGCCCCAACGAACCCATAGTCTATCCAAACTTTGTAAAAAAGTTAGACTATGAAGCGGAGTTAGCTGTGATTATTGGGCGGAGAGGCAAAAACATACCAATCTCCAACGTTGAAAAACACATCTTCGGATACACGGCATTCAACGACGTTTCCGCTCGCGACATCCAGTTTAGTGATAGACAATGGACGAGGGGGAAGAGCTTCGATACCTTTGCTCCTATTGGACCCTGTATCACTATTGCAAGGCAAATCTCGAACCCAAACAACCTGTGGATACGTACAAGAGTGAACGGAGAACTGAGACAAAACTCCTCTACACGTAACATGGTGTTCAGCGTCTATGAGGTGGTCCATCGGCTCAGCCGTGTGATGACGCTGGAGCCAGGCGATGTAATCGCAACTGGAACTCCCGCAGGTGTAGCTGCTTTTATGAAGCCTCATCCCAAACATCTTTTGCCAGGCGACACGGTTGAGGTTGAAATCGAGAAGATCGGAACCCTTAGGAACGTAGTTATTAAGGAAAATCAAAACTGAGTGGCCACTCGACCTGAGAACGGAGCAAACAGCCGCGGCCGTACGCGGAAAGTTTAGACATGAACGTTATAGAGAAGAAGTTAAGAACCTCCTAGTCCCATCAGATAGATTATTGCAAAAATGAAGAAAATGTTGGTCATTAGTATAATCAACCACATCCTTGTTTTCATCTTCATATCAATCATAACTGCTACCGTGACGAGGCTTAGAACCGTCAGAACGAAGGCTCCAGCTAACAACACTATGTCAAATAAACTTACTAGCACAGTTACTTCTTTGACGTAGAAACTTCTAAGGAAAATTGAACATTCAAATTCGGAACAAAAAGAAGGAAAGTTTACGCACGCATGTATCTTTCTGTAAGAGAACTGTCAGTGCACAACTACTACCGTGTATATCATTAAACTATTTCTACTTCCCTACGCTTTTTCATCTGTATTTGTCGTCCATAACAGTTTTACGTTTGCACACATACAAAATTTTTAAACACATCAAGCCAGCCTTTCTGTAAACATAACGCTGAC
>JGI2173J19968_10000157_pt1 | contig 22462 bp, 18 predicted proteins | sample DeeMarSWOR136_30_FD_19968 | JGI IMG/M metagenome (IMG submission 19968) | reverse complement strand
AAATAATTGAAATTTATTTGAGCACCAATAACGTATTCCTCAATTACTGCCTTTTCAAGTGAGTCCTTTGTTATCATCTTTTTTTCCAGCAGTTCCTCAGATTTTTTCTTATAATCATCATAATTAGTAGCATAAAAGAAAGCTCGTTCATAACCTCTAATTGCCTCACTAACCTTAACAATAACAAGCCTATCTATCTCTTTAGGTGATTTTATAATCTTAGGAAAACGAATACCTGCTTTTTCAAGTAAATAATACTGGTTTTTTGGAACGTCTCTTTCCTCGAGTTTAAGCATCCCTCTAGACCCAAAAATCGGGACCATGAAATTGTTCTCAATATCTTTGAAATCGAAATAAACCCAGAAATATCTGTTATGAATAAAGATTGTATTTTTAGCTCTTAGCTCCTCTTGAACTTTAGGTTTTGTAATATCTGCGAATTTATCAAGAAGAATTGTTTCATCAATGCATCCACGGCCGTCCTTTCTGGTTTTATAGTATTTTGTATATGTTTTTTCACGGCCTTTTTGGCAGACCGCAATAGTATTAAAACCATGCCTTTTTGCACCACGACAAACATCAAGACCTGAGTGCCCTCCCAAAACACCAATTGTAATATCTGTTCTATCAAACGAATCTGCCAGCTTTTGTATATCCTTTCTTTTAATCATAATTAAGGCCTCCCCAAATATTAAATTAATATTTGAACTTTGGTCTTTTTAATAGATGAATTGGAAATGGAAGTCTTTGCTGTGGAAACCCAGAGGTAATATCTTTAATCAAATTATAAAGTTCATCTAAATTGTAAGAGCGATTTTGCTCACCAATAGTATTTACTCTGAAACGAGGTGTAAATGATTTACTGCTACTTTCCTTTTCGCCTACAACAACGATTATTGGGATCCATTCCTTTTCTGCGTCACGAATCTTACGGCTGACACTTTGCTCACGGTCGTCAATATCAGCTCTGATGTGAACGTATTGTGATTTTTTATTGAATTCGTCAATAAATGTCTCACATACTCCAACAAAATCATTTTTTACAGGGATAAACCGGATATGAGTGGGAGAAAGCCACACAGGAAACATTGGTTTCTGGCCCTTAGAAATCTTAATTGCCTCCTTTTCAAGTAACGCGTAAATTACCCTTTCTATTGCACCAGAGGGACTACAGTGAAGGATCAATGGATGCTTTAGTTTTCCATTTTTATCTGTAAAAGTAATATCATACCTTTCCCCGTTTTCTATATCAATTTGATCGGTACTAAGTGCAGATGCCTTTTCAGACATATCAACAAAGTTGAATTCGAATTTTAAAATAAAGTAAAATATTCTTTCGTCCCAAAGTTCTAATAGAATTGGTTTTCCAAATTTATTAACAAGATTTATTATGAAATTTTTATTTTTTTCATAGAAATCCTTTGTTGTTCTCAATGCCATTTCTACATCAGAGGTATCTATTCCAATATCTCTTAAAACACTAAGACTAAGGTCAAATCTTACCTTGAACTCATCCATTGCCATATCAAGATCTGAAGTAAAGGCATGAACATCTGGCATAGTAAATGCTCTCAGTCTTCTAAGGCCGGTAAGCTCACCTGATTGCTCCCTTCTAAAAGAATATTTTGTTAATTCATATATCTTAAGTGGTAAATCCTTGTAACTAATTGTTGCATCATGGGCCATTAGAAACTGGCCAAAACATGCGGCAAACCTTAGAAAGAAATTCCTTTTATCGCTTTCAACCTGGTATTGTCTTGCAGGAAATCTTTGTAAATATTTTGAAAGGGTAGGATGGTCCATATCATACATTATTGGAGTTTCAACCTCAAAACCACCATATTCAATTACTCTTTGGGTTACATAATCCTCAATCAATTTTTTTATTAATCTACCCTTCGGGTAAAACCTCATATTCCCGCCATCAGAAGCCGGTTCATAATCTGCAATTTCTAATTTTTGCATTAGTTTTACATGAGGAGGTTCCTGTTTAACTGCCCTTGATTTTTCCTTTTCATAAAATGAAAACTTCTTTAGATTTTCATGATTTGTGAAATCAAACGTTCCAATATCATTAAGCTTTCCATCTTCTGTAAGTATGTACCAATAAGAGCTAAGCTTTCTTTCCTTCTTTAACGATTCTACTTCTTTTCCTCCTGGAATTATTTCTCTAGAAAGTTCAGATAGAGGATGTCCTTTGCAAGAGATCTTAAAAGCCTTATACCAGCCAAACGGGGAACGCTTTACATTGAAATTTTTATTTCTTAACTCGTACTCGATTTCAATTAAAATTTCTTGAGCCTTTTTTGGACTAGCAAGGTTTGGTGAAAGATGAGCATAAGGGTAAAGCATAATATTTTTAACTCTAAGTTGCTCGGCTGTCTTTTCTATTTCAGCTGTTGCATCAAGCACTGCTTGTCTGGGGGACTTTTCATCTATTTTTTCAACAGCGGTAAATGCAGTTAATGCCTCTTCAAATCTATCTGTTTTTTTATCTGTTTCTTCAGGATTTTTTATTGCTTTATCCTTTACTTCATATTCTATATAATCACTATGAATAAGCAAGAGTTTCATTGAATCAGACCCTCAAAACAGGTAAATGTTTTTAAAGATAGTGATTGGATTTACTTTTTATTTTTATTTACTTTTACAGGTTTTTTAATTCATTTTATTTTTTCATAATTTATTGTTTTTCTTTATTTGTATTGTAACATTTAAATATGCACTATTAGATTATAATACATATTTTAAGGGAGGAAAAAATAAGATGAAAATGAAAAAAAGTTTATATATTTTAATAATTTTTTTTATGCTTGTACAAATACAAGCAACTGAAATTCATTCAGGTAAAAAAGATTTACCAAGAGCTGAACCATCTTTATTATTGACCTATTATAAACCATTACCATTTTGTGTCTATGTGGCAAATAGTTATGTATTTGACTTTCTAGTTACAGTAATTTTTGGTAATATTGAGATGATAGCTGAAGTTGATCCTGGAGGAGAGGTTCTACAGAAGGTTAATTTTATTATAGATGGAGTAACTGTTGCATCTTTTGACCCCCATCCATCCCAAATGTATTATTTTAATTGGACAAGAGATGTTGAGGTACCTGGTGGTTTCTTTGCATGTTCTCATTATATAGAGCTTAATGTTAAAATAAAAAATGGAGAAGCCGAATATGGATTTCCAGCTTTGAGGTTCTTTTAATGTATAGAAAATTAATTGCATTAATAGTAGGATTTTTGTTATTAACTGTAGTTATTACACCATCAATTGAAGCACAAGATAATACATTAAAAGTATCTTCAAGATTCTATGGAAAATACCAATATAACCAGCCAGAAATAGAATTAACATCAGAACAGTTGAAAGATCTCAAACAAATATTACATGAATATAAGGATAAATTAGACAAAGTCAATACAAAATCCGAAGCAGAGGATATTTTCAGTGATGTAATAAATGAATTAGATAACTATGGTTTATTAGGCGATGTTCCAAAAGAAGAAGCATATGATCTAGTAACAGGTAAATATATACATCAATTGATGCTCCAGGAATACAACATTTATTCCAAATTAAACATCCTAAATGACTTTCCAGTAAACAAGCAATGTTTAGTTTATGGTAATACCGATAATACAATGTTTAGCTCTTTTCGNCAGCTAATTACAGGNAATATTCTTCTTACANTNTTAGTNTTTATCACAATTATTGCAGAAATGAATGGAGATGGTCTTGAAGACTATCTTGATAAACATCCATTTATCTCATTAATGTTAACCTTAGGTCTTAATATCTGGGGTTTAACGATGATGATAAGAAATTATGTAAATCCTTTATTAATAGCCTGTTTTGTTGGAATAGGGACAGAGGAAGAACCAGCTAATGGAAATCTTTTTACTCTTGGAGCCCTAGGTAAGAAAACATGGAATGATTCAATTTATATTGATATCACTGGATTTTTTGGTATAAAACTAGTCTTGGATATTGAAACAGACCAGTTTTTCTATTTTGGCTATGGTTCTCAAGTATTTGAAAATTAACATCGATTATGATTTGATTAATCTTTGACAAGATATAGTAACTATATAATTAATTATACATTATAATATTAAAGGAGGAAGAATATGTTGAAAAAATGTGTTGCAGTATGGTTAATTCTACTTTTTATTGGACTGAGTTTTAATGCAATTGGTATAAATGTTGAGAATTCATCCTATGCTTCATTTAATGGCAATATTTTGTATGTCGGCGGCTCAGGACCGGATAACTATACAAAAATACAGGATGCAATAGATGATTCATCTGATGGTGATACGGTTTTTGTATATGATGAATCCTCACCCTATTATGAGAATATTAATATTAACAAACAAATTTCATTAATTGGAGAGAATAAAGAAAAAACTATTATTGATGGAAGTAGAAAAGATAATGTAGTGATTCTATCTGTAGATGGAATAAATATTCAAGGATTTACTATCAGACGTGGTTTAGATAGTTGGATTGGTGGCGGCATTAATATACAATCATGTAATAACACGATTACTGGTAACATTATTTCAGATAATAATCATGGAATATTACTTTATCAAGATTGGGAAAATGATAACAATTTTATTTCAACAAACAAAATAAGTAATAGTAGAAGTTTTGGTATTTGGCTTTATAGTTCTAATAATAATTCTTTTTTAGGAAATACAATTGAAAAAAGTGGTGATGTTGGTTTAGATATTTCTGCTTATAGTAATTTTAACTTTGTTGCAGATAATGAGATTTCAAATAATGGGAATCATCCTTATTATTATAAGTGTGGGATTAAAATACATGGTTGTAAAGGAAATACTATTGTTAGAAATAGACTTTCTTCAAATACAAAGAATGGGATTATAGTAACAAACCATGATAATGGTATTATTTCAGATAATAAATTAAATGATAATGGTGGAGGAATATCATTTTCTTCATGTAAAAATAATATTGTTTCAAATAATACTTTAATTAATGATGGTTTTATGGGTAATTATCTAAATAATCATTTTTCTGATAATACTGTAAATAGTAAACCCATTCTTATTTTAGTTGATGAATCTGATAGAATAATAGAAGAAGATGTTGGACAGATTCTGGTTTATAATTGTTTTAATTTAACCTTTCAAAATATGAAAATAAACAATACTGCTTGTGCTATTCAACTCTCTAATACCAATAATTGTAAAATAAAAAATAATAATCTAGTTTCAAATGATAAGTCTGGAATAGAAATTGATAGCTTATGTAGAAATATCACTGTTATTGATAATTTAATTTTGAATAATGAAGAAGGAATAAAAATTCATGGAGATAATAATACTATACTAAATAATAATATTTCAAATAATATTGTTGGGATATATCTATATAGAAATGGTGACAATAACACAATTTCAGGGAATATTATATCTAAAAATATTAATGGATTAATAGCAGATAAGTCTAATTACAATATTATAAAAAGTAATGAAATATCTTACAATAAATTTCAAGGTCTTGCACTCTTTAATGTAAATCATAATGTTATATCAAGTAATCAAATATCTAATAATATAAAAGGGATATTAATTTGGCATACATTGCAAAATAGTGGTAATCTAATAGTTGCTAATAATTTCATAAAAAATCTTAGAAATGCTGGTTTCCAAAGTACTTGGAGCTTTTCTAAACCGATGCACAAATGGGAAGAAAATTATTGGGATAATTACAAAGGATTTGGACGAAAAATAATCCTTGGTAAATTTGCATATTTTATCTGGCTTGATTATTATAGCCAAGCAGCAATTTGGATTTTTAGAATGCCATGGTTTGAATTCGATAGAAATCCTGCAAAAGAACCATATGATATAGAGGTTTAATAAAACGATTTCCAACCATTTATAAACACTTGATTTAAAATTTATTGTAATCATTTAATAAATTTTTTTTACGATAAGGAAAATTAATGGGGGAGGCGGCGGAGGTGTTAAACACCGCTTTTAAAAAACTAAATTGATATTACTTGCAATCCCATCTCTCCGCCTGAATGTTTGAATATACTAAACAATATAAGAACATTTCGGAAAAAATTCTAAAAAAATTTCTCCTTATAAATAAGGAGTAAAAACAAAAATGCATTAAAAATAAAAGCCTGTCATTTTTTTAAAAAAATGTTACTGCTTATATCATCCTTTTATATGCATCTGCGTCAAGTAAAGTCTTATATTCGGATTCATCTCCTATTTCGATTTCTACAAGCCATCCCTCATCATAAGGGCTTTCATTGATGGTTTCAGGAGCATCCTCAAGTTTTTTATTTACATTAGCTACCTTTCCAGATACAGGTGAATATATCTCAGATACTGATTTAACAGATTCAACGACACAGAGCTCTTCGCCTTTTTTAACTTCCTTTCCTATTTCAGGCAGTTCAACAAAGACAATATCTGTAAGTTCAGATTGTGCATGATCAGTTATTCCAACCTTTGCGATTTTATCTTCAAGCTTCAGCCATTCATGAGTATCAGTATATTTCAAATTACTTCTAACTTCATCTCCCATAATAATCAAATTATGGTATTTTAAAAGGGAATTAAAATTTTTCTAATTATGCTGAGCCCAATCCTTTGGTACAATGGGAGGTTTTACAACCTTTGCCTTAATTGGTCTGTCCCTAACAATTATCTCAAGAATGCTTTCTTTTTCCCTAAAATCTGGATGAACATATCCCATTGCTATACCAACATTAAGACATGGTGACAGAGTTCCACTTGTAACAACTCCAACTTTTTTGCCATCTTTTTTAATTTCACAGTTATGTCTTGGAATTCCTTTTTCAATACAAATTAGGTTTGTAAGTCTCTCATAATCTCCCTTTTCTTTTTGTTTCAAGAGGGAATCTTTTCCAATAAAATCATGGTCCCAGTTAATTGTCCAAGACATGGTAGCCTCAAGAGGAGTTCTGCCACCTTTGAATTCGTTTCCAGCTAAAATAAAGCTTTTTTCAAGTCTTAAAGTATCCCTTGCCCCAAGACCAATTGGTTTTATTTTAAATTCGTCCCCTGCCTCAAGGATTTTTTTAAAAACCCCTTCTGCTAATTTAGTTGGTGTAATCTGTAGTTCAAAACCAAGTTCACCCGTATAACCGGTATGTGAAATAATGCAGTTAATACCTGCAATATCAATATATTGACATCCAAAAAAACCAACTGTTCTAAGATCTATTTTTGTAAGTTTTTGAAGCGTATCTCTTGATTTCGGACCCTGGATTGCTAAGATAACATAATCCTTTGACACGTTTTCTGCTGTTGCAGAAATATTGTATTCTTCTGCTTTTTCATTAAGCCATTTTGTTACAATTTCATCCATTCCTGCATTTGGGATAATCATGTATTTGTCTCCAAGATGCATAAATATAGTATCATCAATTACAGTTCCGTCTTCTCTAAGAATTGCAGTGTACTGACTTTTGCAATCACCAATTCTTGAGGCATCCTCGACTGTCGTGAGACTTAGTAGCTTTTCAGCATCTTTTCCAGCAATCCAAACATTGCTCATATGGGAAACATCAAAAAGGCCGACTGTTCTTCTAACTGTTAGATGCTCATCTTTTATTGAGGTATATTGAATCGGCATTTCAAAGCCAGCAAATTCTGTAAATCTTGCACCTAATTTTTTTTGTAAAGAGTATAAAGGTGATCTTTTAACCATAGAAATCTTCCAGGTGAATATAATAACCATAGTTTAAGGATTTCGACAAAACATTTATCATACTTAGTATATAACATGCGAAGATGAAGCCTACAGAAATACAAGGTATTTTCAAAGACAAAAATAGAATTTTTACTGAGAACCTGAAATCTTCTAAAGGAAAAAAAGTATACAACGAGCAATTGATAAAAATCAAAGGAAATGAATTTCGATCTTGGAATCCTTATAGAAGCAAACTTGCGGCAGCAATATTAAACGGTCTAACCTTTAAAATAAAACAAGATTTTAATGTTTTATATCTTGGAGCTGCAACAGGTACAACAGTTAGTCATATATCCGATATACTAAGAGAAGGTTTGGTATATTCAATAGAAAGCTCACCAATTGCTGTTAAAAAATTGTTAGAAGTTTGTGAAAAAAGAGAAAATATTATCCCAATTTTGGAGGATGCAAATCATCCAGATAGATACAGTATGCTTGTTCAAATAGTTGATATAGTCTACCAGGACATTTCACAAAGAAATCAAGCAGAAATATTTATTGAAAATGTAAAAAGATACCTGAAAAATGATGGTTTTGGTATAATAATGGTAAAGGCAAGAAGTATTGATGTTTCTCTTAAACCACAGAAAGCATTTGACCTTGTATGTTCAAAGCTTGAAGAAAGCTCCTTTAAAATCCTTAAAAAAATAGATCTAAAACCCTATGAAAAGGATCATGCTGCAATTATGATATCCACATAATCTAACCTAAATAACCTTTAGAAAAATATTGTATTAAGAGTAAAAAATATGAAAAAAACAACTGTAAATATAATTCTTGGGTTTACAAAATTTTTTCTGCCATTTGTAATCGGAGCATTAGGCATTCTTTCATTGTACCTGATTGTTGATGAGGAAAGCGTTGGTAAGCTATTCTTTCTTATGTTTGCATATTTTTTTCCTCCTCTGGGTAAGGAGTCTATTATTCCAATAGGCGTTAGTGGTGGAGAAATAAACATTCCATTCATTAACAGACTTATCGTTGTTCCAGAGATTAATCCCTTAATTATGGCATTGACAATAGCATTTGTAGACATTGTTGTTGCCTTGTTTTTACTATGGAATTATGATCTAGCAAAAAAGATACCACTAATTGGAAAATTTATGATAAAAGTAGAAAAAATCGGGAGAAGTTCTTCTGATAAGTATGCCTGGGTAAAACCTTTACGTTTTATAGGAATCATTCTTTTTGTAATGGTTCCTTTTCAAGGCTCTGGGGGTCTTGTAGGTTCCATTCTTGGTAGACTGATTGGGATGAAACCATTCAATACCTTTTTAGCAATATCAATAGGAGCTGTTCTTGGGACAATTCTTATTGCATATTTTGCAGATGCAATTCTTTCTGTTTTTGTAAAAAATGTCTTATTTGGGTTATTAATTTTAATTATTGTATTATTAATTGCTTTGATGGTCTGGATTTACAGAAAAAATAATATTTTTATTAAAAAAAGTTAAATACAGTTTCTGATAAGAATTGTACAATAATATCTTTATAAGTATAATCAGAAGAGTATTTATATAATAATATATCCTAAATAATAAAATATTAAAAATAACCTATGTGGGAGGCTATACAGCTAGATGTCTAAAAGAATAATTTTATACATTATTCTATCAAACATTTTGCTATCTTTATTTATTCCAAATATCTCAATAGCAGATGAAGCAACCTGGTGGAATGAAAATTGGTCTTTTAGACAGGAAATTTTAATACCTATCAACACAAGTGATGAGCATGCTAAATATCAACCAATCGATATTCATATAGTTTTTAATAATCCATGTTGGGCAAGGAATGAAGATGAACACTCAATAAGGGTTATTTTTCAGGAGGACGAAAGATTTTCAGAGCTTGAATCCCAGATTTATGATTTAGAATTTGACGATGGCGGATATATAAAATCATGTAATCTTGTCTTTCTAATACCCACGCAGGCAAATGGAAACGAGAGATACTTTGTATATTATGATGATAAGTCAAAACCTGGGCCAAATTACCAAAAACGAGTGGAGATTGATGAATCCTATTATAAATATGAACCTATCCAAGGTCTAGGGTTTGAATCCTCATACTTTAAAATCACAGAGGGAGAGGAAATAATTTATGCAGTAAATAAAGAGGGAACAGTCCTTGGTGACAAGGTTTCACAGCAGGTTACAAGACTGAAAAAAGGTGCTAAGGACATACTGCCACACAATACCGATCAAGTTGTATCCTTTGCCTTTGTTTATTGGTGGTATAAAAATGGAAAATGGTTTGCAATAAGTGCAGCGGAACGGTTTATTTCAAAACAATTATTTGTAGATGGAAATCTGATGGTTAAGTTTGGTATAGTAAGTGAGTCCAAGGACTCGCTTATTAAATCAACAGTAATCTATAAGTATTATTATTGCCCAACTGAGGACAAGCGGTTATACACTCATGTGAAACATGAGGTAATTGGTTATCCTCTTCAACTGGGTGAGGAGATTGATGTAGCATATATAATAATTACCTGTGGTGGGATAAAGAGCAGTACAATTGAAGAGTTAAACTTTGGCAAGATACCTCCGTATCTGCATTTTTATAGTGATGAAGAAAGAATTAAGTCACATGAATTTGAACAATATCCTGATCATAGCGATTGGCAGGCAATAATTCATAAATCTGCTGATTATGATCTAGGAAGCTCTCCATGGCTATCTGTGGATTACGGTGAAACAGGAAAGGCACATGGAGTGATTTTTAATACAACCAACATCCTAAAATCTGGTACTGACGAACGTGATGGAATTGAGCTACAGTTATATGAAGCAAAAGAAATTCAGTATCCAGGATTGGAAGGAAGCTTTGCCCACTTGTATGTTATGAGAAACGCTTTTGAAGAAGGCGAGCCGAAGGATGAAGTCATACCAAGGGATTATGTTGTTGAGTTTAATGCAGAATATTTCACGACAGAAAATGGTGGATATCCTGCAGTTGAAAAAGAGGCAGGCTTCTATAAAAAACTAATTGACTATCAGCCTGAAGGTGATGAAGAAATAGATGAAAGAGAAGAGGAAGAAAAGTATTCTTTGAAAGTCACTCCCCATCTACCTCTATCAATGTCGATAAAATTTAGGCTTTCCACATTACTTCTAAAAGGACCGCAGATCACTGCTGAATTGGTGCGTAATGGGGAATCAATTGGATATTGTAAAACCTATAGAATACCAATTACAGAAGAAGCAAAAATCGATTGGAAAAATATATCATTTTTTAGAAAAGTTATATTCACAAATATTCCTGCTGGTAGATATGTTATTAAGATATGGCTTGAAAATGCAATATTTAGTGATGAGCGGGAATTTATTGGATATAAAATTGTTGATTTAAAAGAGGATACAAAAATTAGGATATTTTGTAAACATCAAGGGAAAATAAAAATTTCAGCAATAAATCAAGATGACTCTGGAATTGAAAATGTAGAATTTGTCCTGCTGGACGATGATGAAATAATATCTGAGGCAAAAAGTGACAGCAATGGAAAAACAGTAATTAAGGTACCATGCGGATTAGGCAGCAAGTACACTCTAAATACTACCTATAAAGGATTTTTTATTGATACTCAAAATCTAAGACTTGGTAGATTAAGGCAAATTATTGCAAAGAAAGTATCCATAAACTTTGAAACCCATGATTTAACTGTCAATGTACTTGATTCTGAAGGAAATGCACCAAAATATCCCGTGGATCTGAGTATTACAAGTGATGAAATGCAGTTTCCTGTTTTATTGGAACCAAATTCTACGGCTGATGGAGAATATAAATTCAAAGCACTTTACCCAGCAGGTTATGTTTTAAAAATCAATTATGGACTATTTGAAATAAAAGAAGGTATAACTGTACCTCATACATCTACATTTAACATTAACCTATATGATTTGAAAGCAATAATTAAGGATGATTGGAATCTACCACCAGAGGCGCCAATAGATGTTTTACTTACCAGTAAGGATTTTGAAAAAACAGTTGTTCTAAATGCAAATAAACTAAACTCTGAAGAGTATCTTTTTTCAAATATTTATCCTGGAAATTATACAATAAAGGTAAGTTACATGTCATATAAAAGAGAGGAATCTGTAAAGGTTCCCAGCGGTAAAAATGGTACTACAGAAATTGTTTTTTCTGCACTTTTCAACATAACAACAAAGGTTCTTGACGTGCGTGGAAACCCACTAAAAGATACAAAGGTAGTATTTTCAAGGGGAGAGCAGGAAATTGAGGGTCATTCCAAAGAAAATGGAAATGTATTGTTTTCAGTTCCTCCAGGAACCTATATGTGTAAAATATATTCAAACAATGAATTGATTGCTCAAAGAAAGGTAGATGTTTTATATGATAAGGATTACTCGATTGTTACCACAGGTGAGCCTATCATACCATACATATTAATTGCTCTAGCAATAATATTTCTTGCATTTTCTGCAGTTTTTGCGTTTAATAGGGGAAATATTTTGTTTTTCCTAAAAATATTAGCAATTGCTCTTGCTGTAATTGCAATTGTCTCTCCATGGTGGACAATAACTGGTGAATGTTCAAACCCTCATTTTGAAACCTCAACAAAACTATTTATGATGCCTACAGATATGACAACAATCACAAAAAATACAAATGTTTCAGCAGGAGAGGTAACAATACTTGAGGAAACATTCAAATCTGCATTAGATCTTTTACCTTTTATTATAATTGCAGGAATTTTATGTGTTCTTTTACCAATTATTTTAAAGGGCTATATTAAGGGAAAACTTAACTTTATAATTTTTATTCTTGCATTAATAATATTTATAGTTTCAATTACAATTTTTTCATATGCAATGTCTGAAGTTGCAAATGCAATAGTTGGTAGTTTTTTTGGAAGCGGTAATCTAGATATAAGTATCCCTGGTGAAAGTGCGTTTGTAACTATGTCTTGTAGTTGGGGTCCTGGACTTGGTTTTTATCTATTTTTAAGCTCGTTTATAATCTTAGGAATAGTTCTTTTTTTAAATATTAAACCTGAAAATTTCAAAATAAGAAGAAAATTATAAGTAGTTCCTCTAAATCTATAGTTGTACTATTACGGGGACGAGGTATGAGTGAGAGACCGAGAACAATATACATATTAATTCTTCTCTGGCTTGGATTGAGCGGAATATTTGTCCTCTGGGGCGCATATTCTTTGGTAGTTTTTATACAGATACCTGGATGGACAGAACTTGGAGGTTTACTCTATCCTGTTCATTTTGGATATCTAATTTCTACAATTGTTTGGTTTGTATTTTCCTCTCTTTTTGTAATATTTTCATACGCTACACTTAAAGCTGATACCTGGGCTTGGACAACTGGACTTATTATTTCAACAATCTTTCTTATTGTGTTTGGTCTAATGCTTGCATCATTTATAGTAAATGCAATTCGATTTTTAGATTGGTTTTCTGTATATGGTCTTATAACTGTAATACTTTCATTTTTAACAGATATTGGAATTGTAATCTATCTTACAAGACCTATGACAAAACTATACTTTGCAAAGATTAATTCAGAAAAAATAACAGAGTTAAAACAGTAATAAAATTATACTGTTACGTTTATCTCTCTAAGCATTTTGTTAATTATATAGTTAGGTGCATCTGTAAGCATTTTCTTATATCCTGATTGGGGGATAAGGCGTGATTTACTAAGTTCTACAGCATTTTTAATATGTCTTTTAATCTCCTCAATGTAAAGCTCCTGGATTTTATCCTTGTGCTTTGAAAACTTTCTTTTTACTTCCCAATGCCTAAGTGCCTTTAGTTTTGCTGCCTTTTTATCTAGTTTATTTAAGAGAGGAATTATTACGCTATCTATCATTTCACCTTGTGCAAGGTCTACTAGATCATCTGCAAGCTGATATGCAAGGCCTATTTCTCTACCATAATCTGCAAATACTCTTAGAATGTCACCTTTCATATCTGCCTCAATCGCACCTGCCTTGCATGCTGATGAAAATAGCACAGCAGTCTTTAGGTCAATTATCTTATTATATGCCTCAAAAATCTGAGATTTTGTTGATAAATCTCCTAGGCCTAATGCGTTTTTATTAAAATCAACCTCGTCAATTTCCCCGCTTACAACCTTGTTCCAGGCCTCAACATAGAGACTTGCAACCTCTTTTCCATGGCTAAGGGCTATATCAAAACCTTTAACAAGCATCTTGTGACCTGTTAAAATTGCCTTTCCGATACCTTGCTTTACATGGACAGCATCCTTTCCTCTTCTTGTTGTGTCCTTATCAATTATATCATCATGAACAAGTGATGCTCCATGGGCAAGTTCTATACTGACTGAACCCTCAAGTGATCTTTGATAGGCTTTATTTGTTTCCCTACCACGGGTGCATGCTTTGAATGCAAGGGCTGCTAAAAGTGATCTTAATCTTTTCCCACCATTTAAAATTGAAACAATCTCACCATCTAAAACAATCGTAGTAATCTTATTTTCGATGTCAAATTTTGTTGCATCGAAAAATTCATCTAAGTTTGTATGATTTTTAACCATCATTTGCCTCCCAAGCATTATCCGGATAATTCGGATGAGACCATGGTATTATATTTCTTCTATTATAATTGTTGGAATTTGTATATATATAATATTTTCGTTTCTTTAACCTAATACTTAATATATATTTCCTTAACATATGTTAATCACATATAAGGTCTTAAATCTTTTGTTCATAATTTTTATATTAATTAAAGTTAACAGCATTCATATTGTTTAATTATTTTTCTATTGTGTTTTATGCTAATTTTATAAAAATTTACTATTTTTTAAAGGATTTTGCAATAATATAAATCTCAGAGCTGCTCTTTCTACTGGCAGGTGGAGTAAATATTTTTACACTTTGAAATTTGTTATTTATTTCTTTCATCAATCTTGGTAATTCTTCACCATCAAATACCTTGCATAAAAAGTTACCACCAACCTTAAGAAAGGTTGAAGCAGTAACAAGAGCTTGCTCACATAGATAAATACTTCTTGCATGATCAACTGAGTAATTTCCTGAAATATTTGGAGACATATCAGATATTACAGCATCTGCCTTTCTTTCTTCCATTAAATTAATTAATTCTTTTAAAGAAGATTCTTTAGAGATATCACCTTGTAGAAAGGTAATTCCTTTAATAGGGTGTATTGGTGAAAGGTCAATACCAAGAACTGTTCCCTTGTCACCAACAATTTCTTTTGCAACCTGGCTCCAACCACCTGGGGCTGCCCCTAAATCCATAACTGTATTTCCATGTTTTAATATACTAAATTTTTTCTGAATCTGTTTTAATTTAAAAGCAGATCTAGCTCTATAGCCCTCACGCTTTGCCTCATTGTAATAATATTCTTTCTTTTTTTCAGAATACCATCTTGTCATAAAATTTATAGAATTATATCTATGTCAAGTCTTTCTGCAAGCTCCTTGTACCTATTTCGGATTGTTACCTCAGTAACACCTGCGACATCGGCAACTTCCCTTTGAGTTCTACGTTCGCCACAAAGAATTGAAGCAATATATATAGAAGCAGCAGAAACACCAGTTGGTCCACGGCCAGATGTAAGTTCCTTATCGGCTGCATCCTTTAAAATCTCAATTGCCTTTGATTGAACATCGCCGCTAAGTTTCAACTCACTGCAGAATCTTGATATATAATCCTGAGGCGAGGTAGGCATGAGTTTAAGACCCAGTTCACGGGCAATAAATCTATATGTCCTACCAATTTCTTTTCTGGATACTCTTGAAGAACCAGCGATCTCATCAAGGGTTCTAGGCACATTACATTGCCTGCAGGCTGCATATAGTGCAGCAGCAGACACACCTTCAATACTTCTACCACGAATTAGGTTTTTTAGAACTGCCTTTCTATAAATCATTGCAGCAGTTTCTCTTACATTTCTAGGCAAGCCCATACCAGATGCCATTCTGTCAAGCTCTGAAAGAGCAAAGGCAAGATTTCTTTCGGTTGCATCGGAAATTCTAATTCTTCGTTGCCATTTTCTTAAACGATACAGCTGAGCTCTATTTCTGGTCGGTATGGATTTTCCATAGGAATCTCGGTTCTTCCAACCTATCATTGTACTAAGACCTTTATCATGAATTGTATATGTCATAGGAGCTCCAACACGAGCTCTTTTTTCACGTTGATCAGAATCAAATGCCCGCCATTCAGGCCCATGATCAATAAAATCTTCATCGATTACAAGTCCACAATCCTCACAGACAAGTTCTGCTCTTGAATAGTCCTTTGTTAAATGTGTGCTACCACATTGCGGACATCTAGTAATTTCTTCTATACTTGGCTTTTCTCTTCTCTTTTTAGATGGATTTGGCATCATTTTGCGCATTCCTCTTTTTTTCTTTTTATACTTTTCGATACGGTTTTAAATGACAATAAAGAACTTATATAAATAGTTTACGGTTGAAATAAGATTGGCTATAGGTGTCTGCCTAATTAGAAAATTTAACCTGTTTAATTAGCAAAAACTAACAAAATGATAACAATAAACTTTATTAAACTTATCATATGGAAAATTATTTATATATAATGTTTTTTCCAATTCTATTAGCTTTTGCATAATAAACAATTTTTATTAAATTTCATTATTGTAATATTTAAATATCTCCTATTAGATTATATTACTCAGGGAGGCAAGAAATAATGGACAAACGAAAAAGTTTGTTGAATAAAACTTTTGTAATTGTTATAATGTTATTGTTAATTGGATTAATTATTGTATCATTTGTAGATGCACAATCATTAAAACTATTATATAAGAAAACAAATGATATATCTTCAAATACTGTCAATTTTCATATTAATCTAAAGGATACAGTTAGTAAAAATAATTACAGTAATAATTTTTCAGAAAATCCCCATAATATTGAATTTATAGCTGGAGAGATTATTGTAAGGTTCAAAGAAGATATAGATATATTTCCTAAAACTAAGGAAGATTATGTTGAGATTGGCGTGAGATCAATAGACAAGTTAAACAAAAAATATCATGTGGGTACAATCGAAAAAATTTTTGGATGGAAAAAATCTTCTTTTTTCTCAAATATTTATAAATTTACTTTTCCTGAATATTGCTTTGTTCCGGATGTTGCAGAGGAATATAATAGAGACCCAAATGTGATTTACGCTGAGCCGAACTATGTTATTCGACCCTTTGTGATACCAAATGATCCTTATTTTGATATGCAATGGGCTCTCAACCAGGGAAATGATTGTGATATTGATGCTCCAGAAGCATGGGATATTAAAACAGGTGATGAAAATGTTGTAATCGCTATTCTTGATACAGGAGTTGATTGGGATCATCCTGATCTAAAAGATAATATTTGGATAAATACTGGTGAAGATCTTAATGGTAATGGCATAGTGGATTCTTCTGATTTTAATGATATTGATGATGATAACAATGGTTTTATTGATGACATTCGAGGTTATGATTTTGTAAACACAACTAACTCTGTTGCTCCTGGTGAAGATGGAACAATCCCAGATAACGATCCAATGGATTTTCATGGACATGGTACACATTGTTCAGGTATTGCCAGTGCTGTAACAAATAATAATATTGGTATCGCTGGTGTTTGTTGGAATTGTAGTATTATGCCTGATAGAGTCGGTTATGAAGCCTTAAGTGGATTGGGATGCATGGACTTGGATGATTGTGCGTATGGTCTTGTTTATGCAGCTGATAATGGTGCTGATGTTATAAGTATGAGTTGGGGTGGAAATTCTGAGTCTCAGTTAGAAAAGGATGCTATTGATTATGCATATAACAAGGGTGTTGTTCTAGTAGCTGCTGCTGGTAATAATAATGTTAATCTTGATAATTATCCCTTACCTTTTCTTCCTGCAGAATACGAAAATGTCATCGCTGTTGCGGCAACAAATTCATCTGATAATAGAGCAAAGTTTTCAAACTATGGATTCCAAATCGATGTTGCTGCACCTGGAGTAAACATCTATAGTACATTTCCAAATAATAGCTATATAAAAGCCAATGGGACAAGTATGGCATGTCCCTATGTTGCAGGACTCATGGCTCTTATTTTATCAAAAAAACCTGATTTAAACCCAATGGAAATTAGAACAATCTTACATTCTAGCACTGATACAATAAATACTGATAAATACGTTGGATTTGGAAGAACAAATGCATATAATGCATTACAAAAAACTGCCTCAGTCATAGCAAATATTGATACACCCAAAATAAATTCAGAAGTAAAAGAAATAATAGAAATAATAGGAACAGCTAAAGGTGAACAATTCCAACAATATACTGTTGAGTACGGGAGAGGTACATCTCCTGATACCTGGATTTTAATTAAAAATTCAGATGAACCAGTTGAAAACAATATACTTGGACATTGGGATACAACAACAGTAGAGGAAGGATTGTACTCTATTAGACTGACACTTATTAATAATTATACTACCTATATTGATAAAACATGGGTGATGGTTAATAATTTTCATAATATAATTTTTACAGATGATGATAACATAGAGGGACCATGGAATGGAACTGAAGAATATCCTTATCAATATATCCAAGAAGCAGTAGATAACGCAGGAACTCAAGACACAGTATATGTTCTTAGTGGATCATATAAAGAAGACATCATGGTGTATACACAAATAGAGTTAATAGGGGAAGAAAAAGAAACAACAATTATAGAGCCATCCAGAATTTCTTGTATCACCATATATGCTGAAGGAGTAAATATTAGCACACTAACTCTTATTAGCAGAGGCGCCTCTTTGGAAATATATTCAAATAACAATACAATCAAAAACAATATTATTAAATCCTTTTTGATACCACATATATCACTTGGCATTGTTATTCAACCACTTTTCTATTATATAGGTTATATCCATGGAGAGGGCGTAATCGAAAACATTCCTAATCTTCAAGGAAATACCATTGAGGGTAATGATATCATAAAACATTATGCAGGTATATGGCTATATTCAGCAAGTAATAATAATATCTATTACAATAATTTCATAGAGAACCTTATTCCAGCTTATTATAATTATATGTCGTATTCCTTCATCGATTTTGAGTACCAATTTTATTATAAGTACAAACCACCATCTTACAAAAACCACTGGTATGAAAACTACTGGGATGACTGGCAAGGATTAAAAAAGGTATTATTTAAAGGATTACCAAAATTAATAAAAGGAGAGATATTAAAAGATCTTTGGATTTTTTTCCCAAAGGAAAGAGCATTTAACAGGGTCAGCATTAATAAAAGATTTAATTTTGATTGGCATCCACTATCTGAACCATATGACACCCCTGGAGGTGTTAAATTATGAAATCAATTATCTATAAATATACTATGACCTTGGCAATTCTATCAATGCTATTGATACCAAATGCTCTATCAATAGAACAAGACAGTTTTTTAAACAACAAGAAATCCTTAATAGTTACAGATATTGGAAATATAATTTCTGTTGATGATGATGGTAGCGAAAATTATACCAAGATACAGGATGCAATTGACAATGCTTCTTCAGGTGATACAATAATTGTTTTCAGCGGAACATATAAGGAAACCCTTACTATCGATAAACAACTCTATCTAATGGGAATAGAAGAAAACGAAGAAGGAATACCAATAATTGATGCTGAAGGATATGAATATGCTGTATGTATAAATGCTGATAGCTGCTTGTTTCAAGGATTTAAAGTAATAAATAGCAGTAAAAATGATTTTATTTTTGCATGTATAAAAGTTATGTCTGATAATAACGAACTGAGAAATAATACAATTATGGATAGTTATAATGGGATTTGGTTAACAAACTCTAATAATAATTTCCTTTCAAATAATAATATTTCCAAAAGTAACTTTGGAGTTTTTCTACTTGAATCTAGTAATAATACTATCATAAACAACCTGATTAACACTACTCGTATGAATATAAATTCCAGTAATGGTGGGATATATACATGGTATCACAGCAATAATAACATAATTTTTAATAATACCTTAGAATGTGATTTTAATGGCGATGGTATTATAATTTCAGAATCTTTAAGAAATAAAATATCTAATAACACAATATCTAGCTATAGCACCTCTGACCGTAATGATACTATATTTCCTATATTTCAGTATGGTTTTAATGGGATTCTTCTTCAGCTATATTCCCATAATAACGAAGTAATTAATAATAATATTTCAGGTTATTTTACAGCAAGCCAGATATGGAATTCAAATGAAAATCTATTTACTCAAAACTATATCTCCAATAATCTAATGGGACTTTACTTATATAAATCTCATAAAAATATTATCACACACAACAATTTTATAAACAACACTTTTCCTTTAGATATATTTGATGTAATGCCCTTTAAATTTTTACAGTTTTTTTTAAAAAGACTTTTAAGTCAACATGCAACTTTTTGTAGTTCATTCTTGAATCATTGGAAGGGTAACTATTGGGATGACTGGTCAAGTGCATTTCCGAAACCCATAAAAGGGACTATTGAACGCAGTACAATGTCTATTTTTTATGGAGTAATTCCTATTCCTTCTCCACCAATTATACCATTATGGAATTTTGACTGGCATCCACTTAAAGAACCATATATACACCAGAAGGATAAAACAAATCAAGTCCCTGAGACTTCTTCTTACTTATTATTAAATAGGTTAAAAACCACAAAGATACCAGATATAAAAGATTATTCCCCTCACATAATAAATATCTCAGATCGACATGACATCTCAAGAATTACTCTAAAGCTTCNGCCATATATAAATGAACACTATTATTTTGAATAGTGCCTTACTATTAACGATTTATAGTTTTACGTANTTCTTTCACAATACATACTGGATTTCCGATAAACATAGGAACTTCCTTTGAATATTTAATATATTGATCTCCAAACTTTTCCTTGCATTCTTTTTCTTCTATAAATATTACAAAAAGATAAACCCATAACCATTGACTAATTGTTATAATTATAAATGTAGTTGGAAAACCTATCAGTAAACCAAGAAATGTCATAAAGAGGCCTACTCCTAGATGATGAGGATGCCTTACACATCTGTAAATATTATCTGTAATAAGCTTTGTAGACCATCCCCAGAGTTCACAATCACCAAATAATCTAAGTAATTTACCTGTTCTTTTCAGCAGAAAATGAACAAGAATTATACCAATTAAACCAGTTATTTGCACAAAAATAGGAAAACTTTTTGTCTCAAATACACTCAGATCTAAATAAAGACCAATAAATATACTAACAATTGTAAGGGAAATCCAAATTACTAGTCTTCTCAAACATTTACTACATATTTTCTTTTTTTTTAACATCTAACTTTTTTCCCAGTCTATATCTTTCAAAAATATTATAGTAACTGATATTTATTTAATAAATTTACATACGATTTTTTTTAATTGAATTTTTAAAAATCATATAAAATTATAAAGACTAACGTTAAATATTACTTCTACAAAAAAATTTATTAGACCTATAGAAACTCCTATAATCCAACAAGGCAAAAAGATTTTGAATTGGATTTTTCTTAATCTGCGATATTCGTAATTAGTTCCCTTAATTATTAAGTAGATATACATAAAAATGAAACTAAACAAACCAAAACCTGATGTAATTACATGAATAATAAATAGTGGGCTAGACCAAACCGCTCCCTGTCCTCCCTCCATTCGTGGTAATGCACCAGAAGAGGCTCCTATAGCCATTATTATATCAAGAATAATTCCTGCTGTTAGAAACTTCATAAAATTTTTTTTATATTTGTAGAAATAATAACTACCGATTGCATAAGAAACCAATGCTGCAATTTGAAAGACGATGACCCAAAGATGATAAATCCACCACATACTCTATACTCCAAATTAATACAAATTTTGAAATTGTAAGTTGATGATATTTTTTAATGAATAAATAATTTTTTAATTTAATCAATTTTAAACGTCATCCTCACAAAATTATTTGATTATGGATAAATGTATTAAATAATTATAAAAATTAGAATAATAGTTACCAAGTTAATTATATATTTGACAATGTTGATATAAATATCTTTTTAAATCATGAAATATTGTTTATTTTCAATTTCATAAGCAATATTTCTAAATAGTAAATTATGTCGAATAGAAGAAAAATAAAACAAAAGAATAAAATATCCAATAGATTAGTCAAATTGCTATTAATTGTTGCTGGTTCATTTTTTTTGATTATTGGAATCATAGGAATTTTTATACCAATACTGCCCACCACGCCTTTTTTAGTACTTGCAGCAGCATGTTATGCCAAAAGTTCAGAAAGATTTTATAAATGGTTGATAAACAATAAATGGTTTGGATCATATATTAAGAACTATAGAGAAAAAAAAGGAATATCATTAAAACATAAATTATATACAATTTCTTTACTCTGGGTAACAATATTAATATCAGCATTTGTTATCATTAATAATTTATGGATTAGAGTTAGTTTAATAATAATCGCAGTTTTGGTTACAACTCACATTCTTACAATTAAAACCTATAAAGAAAAAAAGAAAAATAATCTGGTTTGAATCTCTGGAAGACTTCAGCAGTTCCTTAATCATAATATTATTTTTATTAATATCGCCATCGTAGTTAAAAA
>JGI2173J19968_10000154_pt1 | contig 22644 bp, 20 predicted proteins | sample DeeMarSWOR136_30_FD_19968 | JGI IMG/M metagenome (IMG submission 19968) | reverse complement strand
ACCACCGGGAATCTAGTGCCGATACGGATAATTTCGACGTGCTTTATCTCTCTTATTCGGCTAATGATGTCCTCCAGGTGGGGGGTAGAAAGTGTGAGGGGATCACCACCGGAAATAATAACATCCCTGACAGCCTTGTGCTGGCTTATATAGTCTAGCATGGCTTCGATTTCAGCAGGGGACCGCACCCAACCGCCATTTCGCCATTCTCTCTTACGGGTGCAGTGTCGGCAGAGCACAGGGCAAATGTCAGTAAGCACTAGAAGTACCCGGTCGGGGTAGCGGTGAACCAGCCCAGGAACCACTGTGTCTTTTTTCTCATCCAGAGGATCTTCTACACCCATCGACCCCATAGTCATTTCCATAGTGGAAGGTATCGCCTGCTTTCGTATTGGGTCATTGGGATCATCGGGGTTGATCAGCGACAGGTAATAGGGAGTCACTGACAAGGGATAGCGCATAGTTACTAACCTGAGCTGCGCATGCTCTTCAGTGGATAGAAGAATGAATTGAGTCAGTTGCTCTACACGGGTGATTCTGTTCCGAAACTGCCACTTCCAGTCATCCCAGATGTCATCTGGGATATCTCCAAAGAATCTGTACCTGATCGCGGCTGTTTTACCTGGAGGTTCTTCCTCCAGGTCATCGGAGATGCTGCATTTACCTGGAGGTTCTTCTTCAGGGTCGTCGTTGCTACAGCTTTCTAGGCAGCATTTCTCTGATTCATGTCTGAGTTGGCTTTTAAATCTTAACGATGATGTTTTCACTTTAGTTTTTTTCTCCTGTTACAAATACCCGATTTCACTGATTGTTGCTCAATGTTTGCCTTTACATTATTCGTTTTAACACCTTTCATTCGCCCGATTTTTGGGATATCCAGGAACTACTTGTCCTGAACTTTTTTCTATGTTATAATTTACATGAAATGTTTTTCCTGACTTAATTGTATATCGTTTGTTGGATTTGTCAAGAGGTTTTGGCCTTTGGCAAAAGAAAATTTTGTGAAAATATTTTTCTGGGAGCGATGTAAGGCTAATTCTGAAAAGGAGGTGTAACCATGCCAGGATGGAAGTTTGTTACAAATCATGCTCTGGTGCTTTGCCAGATTGCTCAGCAACCACGGATTACCGTGAGGGAGATCTCTCTGGCGATAGGCATTACCGAGAAGGCAACACATAGAATAATCACCGACCTTGAAACCGACGGCTACGTTACCAAGATAAGAGAAGGCAGACGCCTGAGGTATTGGGTCAATTCTGATTTACGCCTCCGCGGTGAAATACTGCAGGACAAAGCTGTCGGTGACCTTCTGGAGGTACTTGGCTGGAAAAGACGGCGCAGGCAAACACGGAAGAGAGAGCTGGTTGCTGCGGGCAGGAAAGCAGAACCCTAGTCAATAAGTACCTTGGGCTGCATAAATGGAAGGTGAGTGAAGAAGTGAACAACATAGTAACTAGGATGTTGGAAATAATGCGGTTCCCCTTATTAATTGAGGTTACAGTGGTAAGAGTAGTGCCAGAGCATATCTGAGTATGACAATCCATCGATAACGAAGCTGTACTTAGTGAAGCCTTTAAAGATATGATAAGGACAAAAACCTATCACATTCATATTATTAGGGGAGAGAGAATTGAGTAGAGCAGATGAAGCAAAAAAACAATTTGAGAAAGGGTTTCTTTGTGCTCCCGCGGTATTATCAACATATAGCGAACAGTTTGGTTTAGAAAAAGCATTGGCCTTAAAGATTGCCTGCGGTTTTGGCGCTGGAATAGGACGCATGGGCAGAACCTGTGGAGCTGTAACCGGAGCATTAATGGTGATTGGATTGAAGTATGGTCAGGCGAATTTGGCCGATGTAGAATCTCGAGAAAAGACCTACAAGCTGATAAAAGAGTTTGTTGACAAGTTCACAGCACTTCATGGCTCTATTGAGTGTAAGGAACTGATCGGTTATGACTTAAGTGATTCTGGTGGAATTAAATTAGCGAGAGAGAGGGGGGTCTTTACAAACAAGTGCCCTAGCTTTGTTTATGACTCCGCTTGTATCTTGGAGGATATTCTTCATGTTCAATAGTGAACCCCATGCAATCCGTAACGTGAATCGCCGCATTTCTCATCGTAATGTTCAACCTGACTGCCGTGTATCATCTAAACAATACTATGGTGGAATATTATTGCCCTCAGACGCAAGTTCGAGAACTGTAACTCATCCTGCTTTGCTGGCAAGGACAGTCTAGTTTACATAATGTGTAATGTTGGGGAATTAACAAACACCGTCTTCTCCCATCTCCATTCCTTTATTTTCCCTGCCTGAAGTTATATCGCTTTTCGGGACAGATCGGCATAGAAGATACACTTACTGCGCCAGTCCGTTAGCATAATGATGTATAATATATTGGATAATCCTACATAGGGGAGGAGTCTGTAAGCATGAGGTTTGAGAGCAACATCGACATTAATGCCCCTGTCGGGAAAGTCTGGACGTTGATAGACAACCTGGAAGAATGGCCCCAATGGATGCCGTCAATCAAGAAAATTGAGACGATTTCTAAGGGGCCTTTAGGAGTAGGCTCACAGCTTTCTGTCACAGCTAAGGTAAGCAGGCTTCCAGTCAAATTGTTGATGACGATTATCGAGTTTCTCCCAGAGCGGACGGTAATTCTGGAGGGGGAGGCCTTAGGCACTAAATTAACACGCTTCTACATGCTGGAACCTGTAAATGGCAAGACGAAAGTTACCATTGGTGGCGATGTCTCCGGGGCTTTAAGCTGGCTGGCACGTCGGGGTGGTCAGGCGATCTCAGCCGAAATTGCGCTAGCAGTGAAAACGAGGGTTGAGGGATTGGAATGAAAAGCCAAAGCAAAAGTAGAACCTTTATGGGAATAGATATAGGCTCGGTCAGCTTAAATATAGCTGTAATTAATGAGGAACTCCGACTCGTCAAAAGCATCTATGAAAGGACAAGGGGGCAACCTATTCCACTATTAATTGATGTTTTTGAGGGTCTCGAAAAAGATTTTCCTGAACTATGTGGAGCTGTATGCACGGGCAGTGGACGTAACCTTATAGCTGATGTCGTGGGTGTAGATAAAGAAAATGAAATTATTACTCAAGCAAAGGCTGTCGCATACTTCCATCCTGAGGTTAGGACAGTTATCGAGATTGGAGGGCAAGACTCAAAGCTGATTTTCCTGGAGTGGGATGAAAAAAGTGGAAGGACAATCATCATTGACCATGCCCTTAATGAGATATGCGCTGCGGGAACTGGTTCTTTCCTTGATCAACAAGCATATCGTCTCGGGATTTCCATAAATGAGTTCAGCAGTTTAGCCACGAGAGCTGAAAAGCCGGCTACCATTGCAGGCAGGTGCAGTGTGTTTGCCAAATCTGACATGGTCCATTTGCAGCAAGAGGGGACACCACAGGAAGAAATAATAGCTGGGCTTTGTTATGCGTTGGCTAGAAATTACATAAGCAATTTAGGTAAAGGGAGGAGATTCGTAAAGCCGGTAGCCTTTCAAGGTGGCGTCGCTGCTAATAAAGGGGTGGTTAAGGCTTTTGAAGAACTGCTAGAACTCAAGCCTGGGGAATTGATAATTCCCAAGTATTTTAAGGTCATGGGCGCCTTCGGAGCGGCAATCACAGCCTCGGAGAGACATAGTGACACATCTATCAAACTTCAAGTGGCAAAAGAAGGCTTGAGACGCTATTTAGCTAAAAAGGCCAATGAAGCTGAGGTAGGGCATTTAAGGAGATTGATTTATAACGGGGATGGTTCTACTCCCTTGGAGGAATGTCCTATTTCTAGAAAGCAACAAAAGACCAAGGTGTATATGGGGATTGATGTTGGTGCTGTGAGTACAAATATCGTCGTTCTGGATGAAAACAAGAAGCTGCTGGCGATGAAGTATCTCATGACCGAGGGCAATCCCATTGAGTCAGTTAAGAACGGATTAAAAGACATAGGTCATGAAATAAATGACCTTATTGAAGTCCAAGCTGTGGTGACTACTGGCAGTGCGCGTTATTTTATAGGGGACTTTGTCGGCTCCGATTTAGTGATTAATGAAATTACTGCTCAGGCTAAGGCCACACTAGATATAGATAAGACCGTAGACACCATATTTGAAATAGGGGGGCAGGATTCAAAATACATCCGCCTGAAGAATGGTGCAGTGGTAGATTTCGAGATGAACAAGGTTTGTGCTGCAGGAACTGGCTCCTTTCTCCAGGAACAGGCTGATAGATTGGATATAAATATTGAGGAGGAGTTCAGCAAGCTTGCTTTCAGCTCGAAAGATCCTGTTGATTTGGGGACTCGGTGCACTGTTTTTATGGAATCTGATTTAGTACACCACCAGCAGGTGGGTTCACCGAAAGTCGATCTCTTGGCGGGGCTTTCCTACTCTATTGCCAATAATTACATTGAGAAGGTGGTAGGTAATAAGAAAATTGGCGAGAGGATATATTTTCAAGGAGGCGTTGCTGGAAATAAGAGTGTAGTGGCTGCATTCGAAAATACTTTGGGGAAAAAGATTACAGTTCCGCAGAACTACAATGTAACTGGTGCCATAGGTGCTGCGTTGATTGCCATGGAGAAGAGACATGGGAATGGGAAAAGCGATTTTGTCGGGTTTGATTTGACAGACCGAGAATATGAGGTCAAATCCTTTGAATGCCAGTATTGCCCCAACCACTGCGACATAAAGAGGGTATCCATCGGAGGCGAATTCAGATCCTTTTACGGTGGTATTTGTGACAGATATGAGCTGAAAGGTGGAAAAACCGCTGACCAGGTTCTTCCCGATCTCTTTCAGGAACGAGAAGAAATGCTTATGAATTATTATAAAGAGGATGATTTCGCCCCAAATTCTCTAGTAATAGGCATTCCGCGAGTTCTCATGTTCTTTGAGCAGTTCCCATTGTGGGCTACATTTTTCAGGGAGTTGGGAGTTAAAGTGGTGCTGTCCGATAAAACTAACAAGAGGCTTATCCATAAGGGACTTCAAGAAGTATTAGCTGAGGCTTGCTATCCGGTGAAGATTGCCTATGGGCACGTAGCAAATCTCATTGAAAAAGGTATTGACCGTATATTCCTGCCCAGTATTATTGACTTGGAGAAGTATAACGATGATGTGGCCAGGAGTTACAACTGCCCCCTGATTCAGGGTAGCCCCTTCATGCTTAGGCCTGCGTTCAAAGATAAAGCAAAAATCATAAGTCCTACGATATTTATGGCAAAAGAGAAAGAGAACCTCAAGGTGGAGATGGAGAAGATAGGCAAGGAACTTGGGAAGGAAAAGAAGGAGATCGGCCCAGCCATAACCGCTGCAATTAAGGCTCAAGACGAATTTGAAAGGATTCGTCGAGAAAGAGGTCAAGAGATACTTAAAACCCTTAAGAAAGATAATGAGGCCGTGGTGGTAATAGGAAAGCCTTACAATGTTCATGATTTGGGGTTGAATCTAAATATTGCCAAGAAGTTGCGATATTTGGGGATACTGGCCATACCCTTTGACCTAATGCCCCTCGATAAGGTTGAACTGCCGCCTCATTACTCCAACTTGGTTTGGAAGAATGAACAGAATCTTCTGCGGGCAGCGATGATAGCTAAGAATAACCCCAGCTTGAATCCTATAATGATCACCAATTATGGCTGTGGTCCTGATGCTTTTTTCTGGAAATATCTTGAGGAAACCATGGAAGAGGATCCTTATCTACTTCTGGAAGTAGATGAGCACAGCGGTGATGCTGGGATGACCACTAGAGTTGAAGCCTTTCTTGATACCCTGGGCAGACCGAAAATGGCGATAAAAGAAGAAAGGCAAGAAGACCTCAGTGTAGTCAGACCCTCTGGTGGGATGAGTATCTTCAGACCATCGAAAAGGATCAGGGAACTGGACAAAACTTTTTATATCCCCTATGTTTCTGGGCACTCGGTTATTTGGGCTGCCGCTTTTGATTCTGTGGGACTGGATGCCCGAGTTTTGCCCGAGCCTGATGAATTATCGGAAGAGATAGGAAGAAGATACGTCTCTGGCAAGGAATGTCATCCTTACTTGCTCACCACAGGGGATTTGGTCAGAATGACCGAACTTGATGATTTCGACCCCGATAGGGCAGCATTTGTCATGCTTAACTTCGATGGTTCATGCAGGTTGAGTCAATATGCCTTGTCTCAGAAATTGGTTCTCAAGAGATTAGGTTTGGGTAATATCCCTGTAGTTGCCCCGATTACCTCTATCCGTCACGATGAATGCACCGAATTATTTGGATTAAGATGGGCGGCAGCTGTCTGGAAAGGCTGGCTAGCTACGGACGTCTTGCTGAAGAAGCTGCTTCATATTCGCCCTTATGAAGTAAATAAAGGGGAGAGTGATAGGGTTTATGCATATGCCATAGAGGAAATAGCCTCTGCAATTATCAACGGGACATTTTGGAAGGTTTTGAGCCACTCAATAGCAGCTATGAACCAGATCCCAACTAAAAATGAAGACAGACCAATTATAGGTATAGTGGGAGAGTTCTATACCTGTATGAACTCCTGGGCCAACAACGACATAATTAGAGAGTTTGAGTCACTGGGCGCTGAAGCAAGGCTTGGGCCCACTACTACAGATTACCTAGTATATTTTAATGAGGTATATCCGGAGACCCACTTTGCTAGGAGAGAATATCTACATGCTCTCTATTATTATCTTAGAAGGTTTCCGTTTATGCATTGGAAGAGAAAGATTGAGGGAGTGATGAAGGACGGACTACCAGACTGCAGTATCCCTAGGGTTGAGGATATGGTTATGCTTACCGCTCCTTACGTAAGTGATGATATAGACCCAGTAGTAACTGTAAATGTTGCTAAGGCCAAAAATTATGCTATGCAGGGCTGCAGTGGTATAGCTAATCTCATCATTTTAAATTGCCTTTTTGGGACTTTATCCACTGCTATCTATAGAGGGATACAAAAGGAGCACAACCGCATTCCTGTGCTCAACATGATATACGATGGGTTACAGCAAACCAACGCAAAAACAAGGATAGAGGCCTTTATACATCAAGCGAAGTTATATCACGAAAGATACAGCATGGTTTAATGAACTAATACTCTCTTGAACTCACTTCATTCTGGGTCACTTACCGTCCTACCATTCCAGACCCAGCATAAGACAGACTATGCCGCTGCCAATCCCCATCATAACAACCTTATCACCGCGGTTAAGGCAACCCTGGTCAATTCCTATAGCCATGGTGATGGGTAAGGCGACCGACCCGATGTTTCCTAGATATTCAACAGTAGCAAAATCTTTTGCCTTATCTAGTCCCAAAGTCCTGAACAATCGTCTGCTATGTATGGCGCTAACTTGGTGAGTAAAAAACCTATCTACATCGGAGTCCTTCCATCCAAGCTCTTGTTTTATGCCCTCCCACGTGTCAGGCACCAATTTGGCTCCATTTTTAAGGAGCTCTGTAGAGTCTGTGCGCATGTCAAGCGAAATGCTTGGGTTGGAAACGCAAGTATCGGTTTCTATACGGCAAAGACCATTGTGTTGTGAAGCAGCGCGTGTTACCCCGCCCAGCAGTTTGTGGCCGTCTTGCGATAAGGAGGAATGAGTTAATACTGCTGCCACTGCACCTGACCCCAAAGTTAAAGTGGCAAAAGCGAATTTGAGTTTATCTTTGGTGATGTCCGGGTCTCTTAAGAGGTTATCGATTGTTGCATCAATAAGTGGTTTGCTGCTCTCGCAGCCAACTACGATTCCTGCTCTTACCTGACCCAGCTCAATCATATTTGCTAAAGTTACCATGCCGTTGATGAAACCGAGGCAGGCATTGGAAATATCAAAAATAGTAGCTGTGGATGGGAGACCCAAAGAATCGTGGACTACAGTAGCCGTCGCTGGCTCTAGGAAATCACGAGATACCGAGGTGTGAAGCAGGCATCCGATATCCTTTCTGTTGACTCCCGACTTGCTAATGGCTTTTTCTGCTGCTTTTATACCAGCCTGGCTCGGGGTCACTCCATCGTTCCAGAATCTTCGTTCACGAATCCCAGTCATCATTTCTAGGCGTCCATAGCGGAGCTTTACCTTGTTGTATATCGGGGCTAGTCTTTCTTCCAGGCTTAGAGACGTGATGATAGTCTCAGGTAGTTCATACCCGAAAGACTCAACACAAACCTTCTCGTACCGCATTTAATACCCTGCTTCTCCCTCACTAACATCGTGAGGAGCTACGATAGAAGTAGCTATATCAACTACAAAGGCTCACTTCTGCTTGCTCGCTATTAATTTCGGAATATGGAACTTTGTTCTAAGATTTTCCCATCTTTCTGTGGACTCTGGCGGAATTATCTTGTCGGGAATGTACTTCCCTACTCCAGCAAGGACAGTGCAAACCTTTCTTGAGTTCGCTACCTCGTCAGGGACGTACTCATCAGCGGCAGCAATAATAATAGAGCGTAGCCTATTCGAAGCTAATTTTTCGACCATTTTGATTGCGAAAGAAATCAACCTATTTGGGACACGTTTATCCAAAAAATTGAGACCAAAGAGCAACAGCCTATCTGGGGCATATTTATCTACTACTTTTACAAGAAAAGAGAACCCTTTTTTTGCCAGGAACCTATTTATGGAATCAAAGTTTGGCTTTTTTTTCTCTAATGCCTTGTCCTCTGCCATGTCCTCTCTCACCAAGATACCATATTATTCTTATCACATTTTGCTACTACTTGTCAATCACAATAATTTACCTTTGTCATAATGTGTGGAATCGGATAATTGACACACTTGGGTGACTAGAGTAAAATACATTGTTTTGCTATGGCTGATGTAAAACTTGGTTCAGGCGAGAGTTTTGAGGCCCTGCTACGTAGATTTAATAGGCAGGTGCAACAAGATCGCATTCTAGCTGAAGTTCGCCGCCGCAAACATTATGAAAAACCTAGTGAAGAGCGGAGAAAAAAAGCGGCAGCGAAAAGGCGGAAAAGTTCTAGATAGTTACCCCTGAAAAACTTCGTTCTTCAAGGGGCCNCAGTTTTATTCATCGACATCTCCAGGAGCCCCAGTAAAAAGAACGAAGCGAATTTTTCATGGGGACAGATGGCCGAGAGATGGCGCTGAAGGATAATATTCAGGAAGCTCTCAGGGGAGCGCTTAAACAGCAACAGAGAGTAGAGGTTTCTACACTAAGGTTATTATTATCCGAGATAAGGAATGCTGAAATTGCGCAACAAAAGCCCGCTGATGACAACAAAGTGCTTGATGTTATTACCAAGGAAGTAAAACGTCGTCGAGAGAGCATTGAGGCCTTTAAGCAAGGGAATCGTAGCGACCTGGTGGCGCAGGAAGAAGCAGAACTAGCTGTTCTTATGAGCTATCTCCCTAAGCAAATGAGTCGGGCTGAGATCATGGCAGCAGCACGGCAGGTGGTTGATGCAACTGGAGCTAAGGGGCCGAATGAAAAAGGCAAAGTTATGTCTCAGCTTATGCCTCTACTCAAAGGCAAAGCGGATGGCAAAGAAGTCAGCGAGATAGTCTCAGAATTACTGACTGCTAGCTAGTTTTAGAAGGCGGTCGAGGTTTTTGGATTATGGCGTGATGGCGAAAAAAAGCGCCGCCATTGGTTTTTATAGCTATATTAGCTTTTAAGGTGAAGGCCTTCAGGTGGCAAAAACCTAGCAGGATGCTCTCTTAAGCAGTTATCAAAGAGATGAAAAAACAAGCTAAAAACCAACAACTAACGACTACAAGTGACTTTTAACTCTTTAAAAATGGTAGAAGTCTCTCCATTTCGAGGTATACGCTATAACCATGGAGTAGTTGGAGATTTGGCTTGTGTCATTTGTCCTCCCTTCGACGTTATAAGTCCTGAACAACAAAAACTCTACTACGAAGAAAGTAATTACAACGCTATTCGCCTGGAATTCCCAGCTGAAAACCTCGAGGCGACAGGGGATAGATACCAAAGAGCAGCTACTACCTTTCGACAATGGCTAGGGCAAGGGATTCTTCAAGCCGATATCGTATCGAGCTTCTATCTGCACGAACATTGTTTTGAGTATTCAGGTGAAAAGAAAGTAAGGCGTGGGTTGATAGCTCGTGTCAAGCTTGGCCCCTGGGGCACTGGTATATATCCTCACGAAGAAACATTTCTCAAAGCTAAAAGTGACCGTTTGCAGTTAATGCGAGCTTGCCGGGCTAATTTTAGCCCCTTGCTTTCTCTTTATCATGATTCTGAGCGGAAAATTACCGCGATATTATCTGAGGTATCTCAGGCTAAGCCTGTAATTGAGATATCAGTTCACTCTCTTTTAACGAAAGGAGTTCAGGATGAAAGTGGAGAAGCTCACACTCTATGGGCGATAACTGACCCAGAAATCAAGCGAAATCTGAGTCAGTTTTTATCCTCTCAGCCCTTGTACATTGCTGATGGTCATCACCGCTACGAAACAGCCCTGAATTATCAGCAAGAAAGAGCGAAAGAGAAATCTGTAACTAGCAAAGGAGCCTCTAATTATGTAATGATGGAGTTAATCGACTTCTCTGACCCTGGACTTGTTGTTCTACCTCTGCACAGACTAGTGCGTGGTATAGCGCCTTCTAAATTGATGCAGCTGGGAGACCAACTGAGGGAATTCTTTTTCCTTGAGTCAGTCCCCTTAGGGGCTGGTGACTATCAGCTGCCAGCTGATAGCTGTTTGGGAATCCTGGGTTTGCAGCCTGACTCATTGGTCGTATTGAAGAGACGTCAAGATATTTCCCTTGAGGCTATGATGCCCGGTAACAGGTCACAGGCGTATCGGGAGTTTGACGTTAGCATTCTTAATCATATTATTTTGGATAATGTCTTAGGCCTCACTTCGACAGAAGACCTAGCTTATACCGTAGACTTGCAAGAAGCCTGCCAGCAGATAAAGGATGGGAAATATCAATTAGCTTTCATATTAAATCCTCCGCAGCCGGAGATGGTCAAGGCTGTTGCCGATGCTCAAGACAGGATGCCAAGCAAATCAACTTACTTTTACCCCAAGCTCCCCGCTGGTTTAATCATCAATCCTCTGGACTAACCAGCTTCGCAGAAAAGATTATCTATAGTGTTACTGCTTTAGCACTGTAAATACCAGGAAGGGCGAGTATCTCTTGTAACTGTTCCTCGCCTAGTGGCTCATCGAGAGCTAAAATCATAAGGGCTTTTCCTCGGGGCTGGAGCCTCGATAAGTGCATAGAACTGATATTAATATCAGCTTTGCCGGTTATATTACCAATGGTGCCGACAAGCCCAGGTTGGTCGAGATGATCGCAGAAAAGGAAATATCCCCCAGTGGGAACGATATCCATCCAGAAGTCATTAAACTGGACGATGTGGATCTCGCTATCTCTAACTGTGCCCGATATTGTAGTGGTTCCTATGTTGGTATTGACCTCTAGTGTGAGCAAGTTCGAGTAATTCTGGCAGGTCGCCTCTTTTTCTTCGCTTATCTTCAAGCCACGTTGGGCGGTGATAAGACCGACATTGACCAGATTAATTCTTTCCTCGCTTGTTTGCTGCAATAGACCGCTAATGAGCGCCGTCTTAATTGGATTACAATCGTAGTTAGCTATTCCACCGCTATACTTGATGTGCGTTGAGCTTATTTGTCCCTCCATTAGTTGGCTGGCAAGGTTGCCGATAGTTACAGATACTCTCATAAATGGCACCATTTCAGGAGCTATGTATGGAGCATTAACGGCGTATTTGCTAAATCGTCCTTGAAGTACAGCCAGGACTTCTTCAGAGATATCTTTGGCGATGGTAGCCTGCGCTTCAATTGTAGAAGCGCCCAGATGAGGGGTAACGATTATCTTGTCTTCTTTGAATAGAGGACTATCTGTTACTGGCTCCTTATCAAAAACATCGAAAGCAGCACCGGCTATTTTACCAGCTTCAATTGCTTTAATTAATGCTTCTTCATCAATCAATCCGCCCCGGGCACAATTGATAATCCGAGCTGTGGGCTTTAATTTTGCCAACTCCTTACTTCCAATGAATTGCTTAGTAGCCGTGGTCAGCGGCACATGGAGAGTAATAAAATCAGCCTCTCTGAAGATCTGGTCTAAGGGCACCAGGTCTACTTTGAGATTGCGGGCATATTCCTTTGAGACAAAGGGGTCGTGGGCGACCACGTGCATCTCAAAGGCTTGGACCCGTTTGGCTACTTCAGAACCAACATTACCTAGACCGATGATGCCCAGTGTTTTATTCCTGAGTTCCGTGCCAATCAGTTTCTCTCTTTGCCATTTACCTGATTTGAGATTGCTGTTTGCCTGCGGTACGTTACGTGCCAGGGCAAGCATAAGTGCGATGGTATGTTCTGCAGCAGCTACAGTATTACCAGTAGGGGCGTTAACTACCACAATACCCTTCTTAGTGGCAGCATCGACATCGATGTTATCTGTGCCCACTCCGGCTCGACCGATCACCTTCAGTTTCTTCCCCAATTCAATAATCTCTGCCCTCACTTGTGTTTGACTGCGCACAATCAGAGCATCGTAGTCGCTAATGATAGCCTTGAGCTGCCCAAGCTCCAGCTTGTTCTTGATATCCACTTGAGCGTGGTTACGCAGAGCTTGTATACCTTCTTCCGCAATTGGGTCAGCGATTAAAATTTTCATCTTCTGGTTAGACCTTCTTTGCTCGCGGTAGAACTTTATCTAACGCTTCTAGTACTATCTTGATATCCTTTTCGTATACAAAACCGAGATGGCCAATACGGAAGATCTTGCCTGACAATTTTTGCTGACCCCCAGAAATGATTACCTCATGTTCTTCCCGAAGCAGTTGGATCATTTTAGGAACATCAATTTTGTCAGCAACACTCACTGCTGTCACTGTATTGGAAGCATATTGCTCATCGGGGAAAAGGGATAATCCCAGTGACTTTATTCCATCTCTGGCTATTTGGGCTACCCGAGCATGTCTGGAAAATATATTGTTTAGTCCCTCGTTTAAAATTAAATCTAGTGTGGTATCTAGGGCGTAGAAGATAGAAACGGCCGGTGTCCATGGAGTTTGCCCTTTATGCAGATAATCTTTGGCTTTCGAAAAATCCCAATAATAGCGTGGCATTTTGGCTTGAGCATGAGCCTGCCAGGCCTTCTCACTTACACTAACCATAGCTAGTCCAGGAGGCACCATCCATCCTTTTTGAGAACCAGTGACGACTATATCACAATGCCAGTCATCGGTAGGTAAATTGATACAACCTAAGCTTGAGATAGCATCGACCAAGAGAAGTTTATCGAATTTCTTGACCACGGCACTTATGTCACCGAGTCTGTTAGTCATCCCTGTGGATGTTTCATTGTGAGTTGCCAGGACTGCCTTAATATCGCCGTCTGCTAACAGTGCCTTTTCAACTGCATTAAGGTCAACTGCTTTCCCCCATTCGAAGTTAAGGCGGATTAGTTCAGCGCCATACTGTTCAGCGATATCGGCGAAGCGTTCACTGAAGACTCCGTTGGAGATGGATAAGACCTTATCACCCTGCGACAGAGTGTTGACAATAGATGCTTCCAGGCCACCGGTGCCCGAACCGGTCAGTAGGAAAACGTCTTCTTTTGTCTGAAATACCTGTTTTAGTTTTTCCGTTGTTGAATTGAGAATTTTGGCAAATTCTCCCCCCCGATGGTTTATCATTTGTCGCCCCATAGCTTGAAGGGCTTGTGGCGGGCAAGGGGTTGGTCCCGGAATACGTAACTGCATTTTTACCTCCTAATTAGGCTGTCTCTTTGTCAGTCTCGACGATTTCAGCAAAGCGAAGTTTACCTACTTTAATTCTATCACCAAGTTTAATTTGAACATTCTCGTTTCTGATTACCTGTCTGGTTCCATCTGCCCGGATTATCTGAACAGCACCTTGAGCAAGTAACCTTTTGGCTTCGCTTATGCTATTCGCAAATTTGTTATCCACAAGCCACCTTGGCATGTCCCTGCGGTGGATCGCTTTAGCTCTAACTTTAATACCAATACTAACTCCCGTCTCTATACTATGAAGCTCTCGCGTCTGGAATCGGTCTTGGAAGTATTTTTCTGCCTCCTGTGCTACCTTAGTACTGTGGAATTGACTTACGATCTCATAAGCCAGGCGTTTCTTAAGTTTCATGGGGTTGACCAAGCGAGTTTGCAGTTGTTCCTTGAACTCAGCGATTCCTTCTTCGGAAACGTCGGTAACCAGCTCAAAATAGTCTACGATAAGAGCGTCGGGAATGGACATTACCTTGCCATATATTTCTTGGGGAGGCTCAGCAATGCCTATGTGGTTATTCAAGCTCTTGCTCATCTTCTGCCGACCATCAGTGCCAACCAAGAGAGGAACAAGAAAAACTTGCTGGGGAGGTTGCCCTGTGCTTTGCTGAAGCTCTCTGCCCACGAGACAATTAAATTTCTGGTCGATACCACCGAATTCAACATCGGACTTGATGACTACTGAATCATAGCCCTGAAGCAAGGGGTAAAGCATTTCAGTTAAAGATATGGGGTTTCCAGAACCGTACCGTTTGTTGAAATCCTCTCTAGCTAGAAGTTGGGCGATAGTAAATTTGCTAGTAAGCTTAATTACTTCATCCAGAGTGAATTGGGAATACCAATCGCTTTGCCATCTTACGTCCGTCTTATTCTTATCTACCACCTTGAAAAATTGTTCCATATAGGTTTGAGCATTGTTCTTTATTTCATTGGTGGAAAGCATGGGTCGAGTAGTCGACTGACCGCTGGGATCACCAATTCTGGCTGTCCAGTCGCCGACTATAAGAGTGACTTTATGTCCTAGCTCTTGGAATTGACGTAGCTTTCTTAGGCCAACCACATGTCCGAGGTGAATATCAGGAGCGCTGGGATCGAAGCCTTGCTTCAGGGTCAAAATTCTCCCCGAGTTCAGCAGCCTTAGTAGATCAGCCTCNGTTATGATTTCAGCTACTCCTCGTTTTAATATGGTGGTAAAGCTTGTATCAGTCATTTCAAATCTTTAGTCAAAAGTGCTTTTACTATCTGAATATCTTTTTCGATTTGTACCTTTAATTCTTCAGCAGAGAGAAAGCGTTGCTCATCTCTTAACTTTTGCACAAATTCCAACCTTATCTCTCTGCTATACAAATCACCCTTATAGTTTAACAGGTGAGCTTCAACCGTTTTTTCGCCTTCCCCAAAGGTAGGGCGTATACCAATATTAGTTGCTGAAGGGAATTGTCTGCCATCTACATGAGCGATAGTAGCATAAATGCCATTGCCAGGTAATGCTTGTTGTGGCTTTATGTCCAGGTTAGCGGTGGGAAATCCTAGAACTCGTCCACGTTTGTTAGATGTGGTGACCTTGCCTCTCAGATAGAAATAACGCCCCATTAACGTTTGTACTCTTCTCATATCACCTTGAACTAGTGCTTGGCGGATGAGAGTGCTACTCACTACTTCCCCATTGATTGTGTAAGGAGGGATGGTTTCTACACTAAACTTCATTTCACGTCCAAGTGTGTGGAGCAGGTTGATGTTGCCTTCACGGTCTTGTCCTAAAGCGAAGTCAGGCCCCACTATGATGCCCTGCATCCTGACTTGTCTCTTAACTAAAGACATAAACCCTCGGGCACTTAGCTGGGCTACTCTGGGAGTGAAAGTCAGAACCGTGACTATATTTATGCCTAGTTCCTGAATGGATCTGACCCTGTCTTCTACATCGCTAAGCCAGGGTAGCTGATTATGTGGATTTAGCACAGATTGGGGATGAGGGTTAAAGGTAACTACTACGCTAAGCAAATTTTTCTGTGCTGCTCGCTGTTTCAATTTTCCCAATAAGTAGCGATGTCCAGCATGGACACCATCGAACACACCTATGGAAAGTAGTGTTTCCCCTTGGGGATTGATACCGGATAGTTCTTGCTCGATTTCCATGGCCTCAAGGTTTGGTTCTTAAGCTTGGAGCAGCTAGTTTTCTATTCTTGGTCTGGGCTATGGGCAGTAACTGAGACATTAACAGGCGGAAGTTATCGAAAGTGAGTGATTGAGGACCATCAGCAAGCGCCATGTCAGGATTAGGATGGACTTCTATGAGAAGACCATCTGCCCCAGCAGCTACTGCCGCTAATGCCAGCGGAATTACTAGATACCATTTACCTGTGGCGTGACTGGGGTCGGCGATAATAGGTAAATGGCTGACCTTTTCGATGATTGGTATAGCACTAACATCCATGGTATTACGTGTATAGGTCTCAAAAGTTCTGATACCCCGTTCACAAAGAATAACCTGCTCGTTACCCTCGGCTAAAATATATTCAGCGGCCAGCAACCATTCTTGTATGTTGGACGACAAACCACGTTTGAGCAACACTGGCTTCTTTGTTTTCCCTACCTCGTCGAGCAAAACAAAGTTCTGCATGTTTCTAGCTCCAATCTGGAGTATATCAGCGTATTTGGCTACTAAGTCAACATGGTCTGGCGACATAACCTCGGTGATTATTGGCATTTTAGTTTCCTTACCTGCCTGTGCCAGTATTTTGAGAGCACTTTCGCCCAGTCCACGAAATTGATAAGGTGATGTGCGTGGTTTAAAGGCTCCACCACGCAATACTGTAGCCCCGGCTGCCTTGACTACCTGGGCAGTGGTGAAAAGCTGTTCCTCGCTTTCTACAGCACAGGGTCCAGCCATGACGATTATTTCATTGCCACCGATAGCTACGCCATTTAGTTCAACTATAGTGTCTTGGGGATGGAACTCTCGACTGGCAAGTTTGTATGGTTTGGTAACAGGTATAACCTGTTCTACCCCGGGGAGCAATTCCAAAAAGTCGCGAAGTTCAGGGAAAACTTGCCCCAGTACGCCGATAACGGTATGTTCAACACCCTCTGATATGTGTGCTTTTAATCCAACATCTTCAATTCTTTTCTTAACCCCGCTGATTTCGTCTTGGCTGCAGTCGGGTTTCATGACTACGATCATGTGTCGCCTCCGATTGACTGCGATGGGTTGTCCTTTAACTTTTTCGCCTCTCCTATGTAAACATGTATGATTTCCTCATACCCCTTTTCAGTATTTACCAGCATTAGAACCCTCAGGCACTGTGGTAGGGCATTGGGTACACTCATTTCATGTCCACATAGCAAAGCCAGGTTGGATGGCCATCCTAGCTCTCGCGTTGCTACAGCAGGAAACTCGGCATTTAGGTCTGGCGTCGTGGTGAAGAGAATAGCAGCTATGTCGTCAAATTTAGTGTTATTAGCCTGCACCATTTCCTTAAGCAACTCCTTAGTTGCAGCTATAATGCTCTCTCTGTTGTTTATTGGAACCACGATTGCGCCTCTGATGCCACGGCACTGCAATTTACCATCTCTCCTCTTCAGATTCAAGCTAATAGCCTACCCTAATTCTCATCCCTCGTCAAGAAAGCTCGTCTTGATAGCGAGATAAATTGCCATAATTGCGTCTCGTGAGCAAGAGTGGTTTTTTACTATGCCCAACTCAACCACTGTAAAGGGCTAGGTTTTAATGATATCTTAGGTCGTTATTCGTTTGTCTGGTAGCAACCTCAAGTGGTATGATGACAAGAAATGTTATTGTAATTGTTGACAATATCTGTGATTTCTAGATATGGAGAAGGAGAAATTTGAGGCTCTGGTAGCCAGGTCAATTGATAATCTGCCACCAGAATTTCAGCGCAAACTTGAGAACGTTGATATCGTGGTAGAAGATTGGCCTACACCAAGGCAATTGAGACAGGCTAAACACAGTCATCCCACCCAACTCCTTGGCCTTTACCAGGGTGTGCCTCAAACGAGGCGAGGTCGTAGGTACGGACTGGTCTTACCAGATAAGATAAGTATCTTTCAGAANCCGATAGAGGCGCAATGCCGCTTTGGGGATGAAATTGAAGTAAGAGTAGAGGAAGTAGTACGCCACGAAATAGCCCACCACTTCGGTATCGACGAAAAGACATTATGGAGAATAGAAGGCAAGAAACGCGGGAGAAAATAGGTAAAAGATATTCTTGCGGCTCAATATTATATTTGAGTGAATTTTTCCGAAATCAAGCAGTTATTATGTAGTACATTAACAGCAAAAATATAATTGTATTAAGCCTAATCTAAAAGGCAGTAGTGGGTATATGTACGCTATGGACAGATTGTTACTAAACAAAAAAAAGTTCTGCCCGGTAACTACCGATATTGACAGGCAAAGGAGAGGGAAAAATGGACAAAATAAGACTAGGCAAGACAGGGATGGAAGTCTCCAGACTGGGTTTTGGTGGTATCCCCATCCAACGGGTCTCTGACGAAGAAGCTGTAGCTGTAGTTCAAAAGTGCTTGGAGCTGGGTATCACCTTCTTGGATACGGCTAATGCCTATACCAGCAGCGAGGCACGTATTGGCAAGGCTATTAAGGGGCGGCGGGGAGAAGTCGTCATTGCTACCAAATCTACCTCCCGAAGTTGTGAAGGTATTGAGGGGCACCTCAATATGAGCTTGGAACGTCTGGGTCTTGACTACATCGACCTGTATCAGTTGCACCAGGTCGGAGACTTCAAGTCTCTAGAAATAGTCCTTGACCGAAAAGGACCGATGACGGTGTTAGAGAAGGCTAAAAAAGCCGGAGTGATAAAACACATTGGTGTTACCTCACACCAGATAGACGTGGCTAAAGAAGCCGTGAAATCAGACCGTTTCGAGACATTGATGTTTCCCTTCAACTTCATTACCTGCGAACCAGAGGATGAATTACTACCCCTATGTCGTAAACATGACGTTGGATTTATCGCCATGAAACCACTGGCCGGTGGGGCGCTGGACAACGTTACTATCGCCTTCAAATATCTCTTACAATTTCCTGACGTGTTACCAATACCGGGCATCGAGAAACCTCGTGAGATAGAAGAGATTGTTCAGGTGCTACAGGGGCCATTGGATATGAGCAAAGCCGAGCGAAGTGAAATGCAGAAATTGAGAGACGAACTGGGTAACAAATTCTGTCGTCGTTGTGATTACTGCCAACCCTGTACTCAGGAAATACCAATATCTACGGTGATGGTTGTCAAGAGCGCCATTGGACGATTGCCACCGGAACGACTGTTCACGGGTATGTTCGCTGATGCAGTAGAGAAAGCAGCCGACTGTACTGAATGTGGTGACTGTGAGGAAAGATGTCCCTATCAACTTCCTATTATGAAAATGTTGCCTGAATCGGTCCAATGTTTCCAGGCGGCAAAGCAGAAATATGATAAATCGGTGGCTACCAAGTGAGCCTTCCCTAAGAAGTTATCCGGGCTTTTTTCGTGAATAGATTCGCCCAACCGTATCTCAATTTGGGATATTTGAAAAACTAAAATTTTTTCACAGAGCACAAAGCTAGTCACCGAGAAATAGTGCTAATGATGACATCTAATCGGGACCCTAAAAACGGCTTATGCAGTTTTGATACTAGTATCATCGGTGCGAGGAAAGGGTGGTGGTAATTGATTCCTGCCAGTGGTACTCCTAGCTCGACTGAGAATACGGCTATGCCAGACGTTTGTGGAGCATCTGAAAATGCTTTCAAAAAAGCTTATCGGAGATATTTTCCCCTGATATTTATACTGTGGATTCTTTTTGTGTTATATCCCAATCCGCTAAACTTAATCATTAGTCTCCAAAGGGTTTTTAACTTCGACGCTGACCCTGGCGCTGTTGAATTTATGCTGAGTGACCTTCCTTCTGACCCTGTAGGTATAGAGCAAGCAGTCCTAGCTAGAATACCCTATCGCCACGATTGGGAGCTTTATGGCATGCCCTGGTATTGTCCTACCATTAAGAAAGTGCTGGAGCGAAGAGAGGGGGATTGCAAAGCCCGAGCTCTGGTCTTAGCTTCTGTTCTAAAAGCGAAAAATATTCCCTATCAGGTTAATTATTCTCCCATACATGTATGGGTGGACTACGAGGGTAAGCATGAGACCTCAATTGAGAATGCTCAAGTAAATTTTTCCCAACGAGACCCTGAAACAGGTGAGAGGCGGTTCCAAATTCCTGAGATTAGTCTTAGAGAGGTAATGGATTCTTTCTGGCGAGCTTTTTGGGATCCCATGCCCGATGGCAGAAAGGCTCTTCTAATTTTGGGGTTGTTAGCTTTGGTAGCGGTCAGGGTGATTTTGCGCAAAAAGAAAACTGCCCAGTACGATACTATGACAGCGAAGAGGGAGCCAATCTCTGCTTGAAGTCCTTAAGCTCCAAATAGGACTCCCACAATGCTCGGAATTGTACTAATAGCGGACGGCGTCACAGTGATACTTCGACATTGGGCCTTCTTCGAGATAAAATATCCCCCACATGAGCACAAAGAGACTTGTAAAGGTGAATGCGGTATATCTAGGTCTTCTTCTTTTTGTCGTTGCTCAAATGCTCATCCTTCTTGTTGCTCCCCGTATAGACCCATTCCTGGATGAGAATGATATAGAGATACCGACCCAACCACCCGCGCCGATATCCTGGTGGCCTGGGGAAGTGANTATTACCCGACGGAGAGGTNATCGATGTNCCAGCCCATTCANCGTTAGGACCAATTCTAATCTATATTCTGGCAGCAGCAGCCGTGCTTGGAATCACGCTCTCTAAGATCCCACTTACAGCTTTAAAGGTTATTCTCAGACTCTTGTTTGCTCTTTTATTTAGTTGGGGCGCGTTTATCGCAGCTGTCTTTTACGTGCCCCTTCCATTGGCTGTCGCCATCGCTGTCGCGTTTGGCACATTTTGGTTCTTGATACCACTTGTCTGGTTACATAACCTGGTATTGATTCTGGCGGTTAGTAGTTTAGGAGCCGTTTTTGGTCGCTTTATTACACCGTGGACCGCGATGGCTATTATTTTGGCACTTGCCATCTATGACTTCCTGGCGGTTCGTTTCAAACTTATGCTCTGGATGGCAGACAGGCTGTCGCAAATAAATGCCTTGCCTGCACTAATCATCCCCAAAAACTATTCTGAGTGGAACTTCAACTTGAAAAAACGGGAGANAATAATAGANNTGAATCCCGNCNNNAGGGAGTACTCCATATTGGGTGGTGGCGACATTGCCTTCCCCTGTCTGCTTACAGCCTCCGTTTATTTTGCCCGAGGTCTAANACCCGCGGTTACTATTGCAGTGCTGGGATTACTGGGATTGGCTAGCGTCTATGCGATTCAAGCGAGACTTTTAAAGGGTAAGCCGATGCCGGCTCTGCCACCTATCGCTGCCTTTTCATTGGTTGGATTATTGATTATCTAGTGGCACAACAGTATAGTGTTTGTGAAACTAGGCACAATCTGTGATAACGACCTTGGCATCAGAGGATAGCGGGTAAGTTACCTGTCAAATTATAGAAAATCATTTACAGTGGAATATGGCTAGCATATAATATATCATACGGTTATTATTAATTGGAGGAAAAGCTATGAATAAAAATCGTCAAGTATTATCCCTGTCAATCCTAAACTTGCTGGGCTTTATTGGTACGGTGGTTGTAAATGCGCTGGCCACTACCCTCCCCCTAAATAACATAACGACGGGTGAACTATCCGACCTGTATCCAAACTTGTTTGTGCCAGCGGGGCTGACCTTTGCAATCTGGGGGCTAATCTATGTATTACTTGGAATCTTCGTCATATACCAATTAATGCCCTCCGTTAGGAGGGACGCCCAGAAGGTTGATTTTGTACAGAGAATCGGGCCGCTATTCTTTGTTTCCTGCCTCGCCAATATCGGCTGGATATTTGCCTGGCACTATAAAATCGTCCCCTTATCCTTGGTCCTGATGCTGATACTCTTCGGAAGCCTGATAGCAATTTACCTTAGGCTGAATATTGGCAAATCAGAGGCGCCGAAGACTGAAAAATATTTAGTTCATCTTCCTTTCAGTGTCTACCTGGGCTGGATTACCATAGCCACGATTGCCAATGTCACCGCTCTACTGGTCAATATCAACTGGAACGCATGGGGCCTTGGTGAGCAGTTCTGGGCAATAGCAGTGATTATCGTTGGTATCGCTATTGCATTATCCGTGCTGTTCACCCGGAAAGACATCTTTTACTGCCTTGTGGTTGATTGGGCATTACTCGGGATACTGCTAAAACGGCTTTCACCTACAGAGGTGCCCGCTCAAAGCGTGGTAGTCGTTACGATTGTTGGCCTGGTGCTTGTTACCAGCGGAGTTATAGCTCAACTAATAAGGAAAAAGGTGTATTAGCCACAGCGACCGAACCGTAACATTTATAATAACGGGAAGGCCTACCCACAAGAATTTGAAATCTAATCCATGGGCGGCCTGCATCTTTATTGAAGAAGATATGTGGTCTACTTTTAACTTCGAATGGGAGTGGTGAGTCAGCCTAGAACGCCAGAAGGAATATCGCTGGTACACGAATAATTCATTATGAACATCGATGATATATCCACATATTTTGTAGTCAACCTTGTGTTTTGGGTACCTGCTTTCATTTTTCTATTCCGCATATCTTCTTGCAGAGTTTCGGTCAATAGGAATACCCATAATCCGAACGTCTCGGTAATCATCCCAGCGCGAAACGAGGAAAATACTCTACCTACCTTGCTTAATTCGCTATCAGGTCAGTTGTCTTCACAAGATGAAATAATTGTAGTAGATGACCACTCAGAAGACAGAACCA
>JGI2173J19968_10000152_pt1 | contig 22762 bp, 18 predicted proteins | sample DeeMarSWOR136_30_FD_19968 | JGI IMG/M metagenome (IMG submission 19968) | reverse complement strand
TTGTGTTGAATTTGGAGTCGAGAATGGTCTTGAATGCAATACTCATTATCTTATAGAAAAGGAAGGATGGGGTTATTTACATATGGATTGTGGCGATAATACTAAATCTTACACCCATATTAAAAATGAATTTATAACAGCAACAAATATCAACTCGCTATTTGAAAAATATAATGTTCCAAAAGAATTTGATTTATTATCAATAGATATTGACTACAACACTTACTGGGTTTGGAAAGCGATTAAAGGATATAAAGCTCGCGTAGTTGTTATAGAATACAATGCAAACTTCCCCCCAACCGAAAGTAAGGTGGTTAAATATGACCCAAATAAAATTTGGGATGAAACCAATTATTATGGTGCGAGTTTGTTAGCGTTGGTAAAATTGGGAAAATTGAAAGGTTATACTTTAGTTGGATGTGATAAGAGAGGAATAAACGCATTTTTTGTAGGAGACGGTTTTGTAAATGACCATTTTATGATAAAGGACATTAAAGAACTTTATAAACCACCAGGTTATGGGTTTAAAATAAATGGAAAATATATTGGGCATTGGCCAAGTAGTGAACCATTTATTTCTGTGTAAAATCAAATATTAAAATAGCCGCCGCTCAACTCTCGTTCGCTATGGCTCAATAGGTGCTATCGCACTCGCGCAACAGCGGATAGAAGGCTTCGTTTCACTGCGCCCAAATTGCCTTCGGCAACTTCTTTTATCCACAAACCGCTACGCGATATTGGTGGAGGGATATTATGAAATTTTACACTGCTATTGCCTGAACGGCAATCTTCGTACCCTCTTTTCATTTCAAATTCATGTCTTTGGGCTTCAAATTATGCGATTTGTTCTTGCCTCCTGCTCGATAAACAGGCTAGTCAGCTCAGCCTAAACTCACTTCATAGCCTTAGTAGAGAGGGCAACCCGGTTTAGCACCGTGCCTTTAGCCAGTCCAGAATAAAAGCCATTGCTGCCTTTTCCAGGCGCATTTTGTGCTTGGCACCGGGTATTATTTTTAACTCTTTGGGCTCTTTAGCTTTCTGGTACAGCTTGTGTGCGTGTTCCAGGGGTATTAATTCGTCGGCGTCTCCATGAACTAAAAGCAGGGGACGGGGAGAAATTTTATCGATCCAGTTGATCGGAGAGACGGTCTCAAATCCTTTTTCCCATTCTTTTATTGAAGGCGGAAAATCTTTATCCCTGATCGACCCGATTTGGCGAAACCGTTGGATTGTATCCAGAGGCGTTTCTCTTTGAGAGAGAGAATGAAAATCCGCAGGGCAGGCACAGGTTATCACTAAAGATACTCTAGGGTCATTGGCGGCGGTATAAACGGAAACCGCCGCCCCTCCGCTAAATCCCAGCAAGCAAAAATGGTTCTTATCTATATCCTTCAGGTTATAAAGGAAATCAAGAGCTACTTGTAAATCTCTACTCCAGCCCAGGACGTCTAAGTTACCTTCGCTCTTTCCTGTTCCCCGGAAGTTAAAGATTAAAGTAATGAAGCCAGCGTGGCAGAAGCGCTGCGCCAGTAGTGTATAGCCCCTGTCGGTAGGGTTGGGGGGGACAGCGGGGATGCCATGGCAGATGCATAGGGCAGGGTTAAGCTTGTCCCTGGACGGAATATGAAGCTCGCCGACAAGATCAAGCCCATCGACTTTCAAGCGAATCTCTTTCGTCTCCATCTTTTTAAGGGTCAAAAGTAATAGATTCGCCTTCTCCTCTTAAGAATGAGACCAGCTATTAGTCCCAGCAACAAACCTCCGAGGTGGGCTTGCCAAGATATCACGCCACCGAAGAGCATAGGCAGGATGATAAGTATAAAGAAGAAGATTAAGATAGCTACCCAGAGTGATACGGGGACAGGGATGGGAAAGACAATGACTGGCACTCTGGGGACCATTACCGCCAGGGCTCCACCGAGAGCGAGAACGCCCCCCGAGGCTCCATATCCTACTATAGTAAAACCTATTAAATAAGCGTAAAGGATGACAAAGAGATTTCCGGCCAGCCCTCCCAGAAAAAATACCGCCAGGAAGCTTTTCTCCCCCGCTGCCCGGATAAGGAAGCTCCCCAGGAAATACAGACATAGCATATTGAATAATATGTGTGTCCAAATTCCGGGGTCGTGGACGAACATGCTGGTTATGATGGTCCAAGGGTAGGCTTGGAGCTGCGCGGTGTTTAAGCCCAGAAAATCGATTACTTCTTTCGGCTTTGCCAAAGTGATTATGAAGATTACGACATTTAGAGCTATTAAAAACCAGAGGACATTTAAATTGACAGCGCGGTAAGTTCGCATTGTGCAATTATAGGTTAAATCTGGCTTCTAATTCAACAAGCGGTCTCAAGAAGCTGGTGGATTATAATTTGTTGTAATATCCGGCGTGGTAAGTTTATAATAGGGAAGATATTTAGGCTAGCAAGATATTTTCCTTGCGGGAATCTTAAGTGAGCGAGCAAAATCCAGCGCAGAAACGAAAACTTCCCCCAATAGCCATAGTGGGTATAATTCTGGCAGCCCTCTGTGGCATTTCACTGTATATACGCATAGCCCTACCTTATGACCAAATTTTTGTCAACGACTGGATCTTTTTTCGAGAGACTGATGCCTATTGGCACATACGCAACGTAGAAACTCTGCTTCATCACTTTCCCCAATTCAATTCCTTTGACCCTTATTGGCTCCACCCCGGTGGTGGTGGAGGAGTTGTTCGGCCATTCTTCGACTGGCTTATGGCTGCCGCTATTCTGCTTATTAGCTGGGGGAGGATACCAGCTCAGCATCTTATAGAAGTGGTGGGCGCTTACACGCCTCCTATTCTGGGCACTCTGACAATCATTCCGGTGTACTTTATCGGCAAGGAACTGTTTAACCGCTGGGTGGGTGTGATTTCAGCCGCCTTGGTTGCCATCTTGCCTGGCGAGTTTTTACATCGTTCCCTGCTTGGCTTTACCGACCATCATGTAGCTGAGGTTTTGTTTAGCACCGTGTGCATACTCTTTCTAATAATGGCTATTAAGCGAGCTCGGGAAAGAGAGATTTCCTTCGAACACATTCTAAGTAGAGACTGGTCAACTATCACCAAGCCCCTCGTCTATACCCTGCTTGCTGGCATTTTCCTGGGTATTTATCTCCTTACGTGGCAAGGCGGGCTGTTGTTCATCTTCATTATATTTATTTCCCTGGTGATTCAGTTCATTGTGAACCATTTAATACGTAAACCGAGCGACTATCTGTGTATTGTGGGCACTCCTCTTTTCCTTATTGCCTTACTCATGCTTCTTCCCGTAATGGGCGGAGATCGCCTGGATTTCATTTATCGCATATCTCTACCGGTTGCCATAGTGGTGCCCATAGTCTTAAGTATTATCTCGCGACTCATGGCAAGCAGGGCATTGAAGCCTGTCTACTATCCCTTGACTTTGTTGGGACTAGCTGGAATCGGGCTTGCTGCTTTTCATGCCATTGATCCCTCTTTGTTTCAGTATGCGCGTGGTCTGTTTAGCATCGTCTTCAATCCGTCCGGCGCTATGCTGACCGTTTCGGAAGTGACGCCTGTGAACGTGCAGGTAGGTTGGTTTTACTTCACCACTTCCTTCTTCATTTCATTTATTTCCTTTGCCATGCTTGTTTATCTCACTGTTAAGGGAAAAAGTGCTGATAAAACCTTGTTCCTGGTATGGAGCATAATAATGTGTATAGCAATCCTGGGGATGCGCCGCTTTAGTTATTACTATACCATAAATGTTGCCTTGCTCACAGGGTATTTCTGCTGGAAAATGCTGGACATTGCTGGCTTAAGTACATTGCTGGCTAAGTCTAAGAAAGTAGTGGGAGCGGTTAAAAAATTCAGGAAAAAGGTAAAGAAATCCAGGGAGAAAGCGAAACCAAAAACATTTATGCAACCCAGAGGCGCCTGGGTAAGGGTCATCGTTTTAGGAATCGTCATCTTCTTCCTGGTCTTTTTTATCCCGAATTTCGTGCCTATTAAGTGGGATATCGCCTCTAAGACATGGAGTTTTGGGTTCTCTAAACTGCAGACGGAATACCTGGTTAGTGGATTCACACGGAGTGTTGCCGGGTCGCCAAATATTATTATGGATGAGGGCTGGTATACATCGTGTCTGTGGTTAAATGATAAAGATGATACAGGCGAGCCTCATACCCCTGAACCTTTCGGCGACCCCGATTTCTATTATAAGCTATACGGACCAAAGGATGAGTTTGAATATCCCGAGACTGCCTATGGCGTGATGTCCTGGTGGGACTATGGCTACTTTATAATGCAAATTGGCCATCGCCTGCCCAATTCCAATCCTGGCCAAGCTAACGCTGACAAAGCTGGCCGGTTCTTTACCGCCCAGAATGAAAGCTCAGCCAATATGTTAGCCGATGAGTTAGATACGAAATATGTGATGATTGACTATAGAATGGCAGTGCCGCTATCAAAGTTCCATGCCATGGTGGATTGGGCTGGAATTAGCAAGGATAAGTTTTATGAACGTTTTTACCTGCCGCAGCAAGGTGGTGGGCAATTGGTACCTTTATACTACCCCGCTTACTACAACTGCACTGTAGCCAGGTTGTACAACTTTGATGGCAAAGCCGTGGTTCCCACGGCGGAATCGTGGGTAATATCTTACGAAGGGGAGGTAACCAGTGGAGAAGAGAAGTTTAAGATAATCACCGGTGCAGAGTCATTCCCCACTTATGAAGATGCCCAGGCCTATGTCGCAAGCCAGACGTCTGGAAACTATAGAATAGGGGGCATCAGTCTCTTTGATAGCCCTGTGCCTCTTGAAAAATTGGACGGCTATGAGCTCCTGTATCAATCCGAGGATACAATAACACTGCAGGAAAAGCCAATGCCCATTGTAATAATGCCCACTGTGAAAATTTTTGAATATCTTGGCTCAAATCAGTCCTGAGTAAAAGCACAGCAATCATTATCGGTTCTGGATTTATGACATCTCCACCAGGAGGCTGGGAAACATAAGCCCGCTTATTGAGTCCTCTTGTCATTCTGACCCCGAATGACGTGAAGGAGGAGAATCTCCTCTCCGCTTAAGCCTGTCCTGAGCGGAGTTGAAGTAGTAAACCCCGCGTGGTAAGCTCATACACCTTTACGAGATTACTTCGGCATTGTCGTGCCTCGCAGTGACAGAAGTGGGTATGCCTCGTAATGACAATTTGCGTTGCCAAACGCTATTTTAATAAAGTGCTTGAAAAGCAAGAGGGTAGTGGAATAGCAATCTTGAGTAACAGAGTTAAGCAAGGTGATATAATATTTAATACTAAATCAAGAACGGCAGATGATGCCAGGGTAGAGCTATAATTATATTTTCGTCCGTGGCTTGCGTGCAGAATTAATAATGAAAGGAGACAGAATGAAAATGAAACAATACCCGTTGGAAGGTGTCAGAACTTATGAGCTTAACATCCTTCCTGACGAGCGAGGATTCTTTGCCGAAGCTTTAAGACAGGACTGACAAGATTTTATTGACGAATGGATAACACAGTCTAATTTGAGCTACAGTTATCCCAACGTGGTTAGAGCCTGGCACAAGCACACTCGAGGGCAAGTGGACTATTTTCTCGTGGTGAAGGGAGCTATGAAAATATGCGCCTATGACGAGGAAACCAAAAGACTTACTGAAGTGATTGCCAGCGGTGAAAAGCCAACGCTGGTCAGGATACCCGGCAGTTACCTGCACGGTACCAAAACAGTCAGTAGTGAGCCATCACTTAACGTTTACTTTGTAACCAGGCTTTATGACTATAAAAACCCAGACGAAGACCGAAGACCGTGGGACGACCCTGCTATCATTCCCTTGGAGATAAACGGCAATAAAAATGACCCAAGGGTGAACAAGCCCTGGGACTGGTTCTATCCACCCTATAAGTGAAAGCGCTTCATAAGAGCCAATAGAAGAGGATAATTGACTGATGTCTAAGATTAATAAAGGCGTTTTCATCGACCGGGATGATACAATAAGTCGTGATGTGCATTACTGCAGTAGACCAGAGTATTTCGAATTGCTACCGAAGGCGGCTGCTGGAATAAAGTTGTTAAATCAAGAAGGATTTAAGGTAGTTGTAATTACGAATCAATCAGGTATCGCTCGTGGTTACTTCACAGAAGACATGCTCAATAAAATTCATCAGAAGATGGTTGACGAACTCGCTAAATCTGGAGCCCATGTTGATGCCATCTATTTCTGCCCGCATCATCCAGATGAGAACTGTGAATGCAGAAAACCTAAACCGAAGCTTGCACACCAAGCCATTCAACAGCTACATATTGATCCGCAACAGTCTTTTGTTATAGGCGATAGGTTAATGGACGTAGAGCTGGCCAAAGCTATTGGTTGTAAATCTGTTATGGTTCCTAGTGAGCCTGGGAAGGCAGAACTGGGCAAAAGTAGCATCTCACCAGATTACATAGCCTCAGATTTGGTATTAGCCGCGAAATGGATAATACAAAGAAACAAAAAGCAGGAAGCCAGTCTCAGTTTCAGGAGGTATGAAGGATGATCATCTCACGGACGCCGCTAAGAATAAGCTTTGCGGGTGGTGGAACAGACTTGAAAGCTTTTTATGCAGTCGAACCTGGAGCAATAGTAGGCGCCTCAATAGATAAGCATGTATATGTCGCTGTTAATCGACCGCTCGATGAAACAATCAAAATCAGCTACTGGAAAACCGAAATAGTTGAATCAATTGACCAGGTGGAACATTCTATCACGAAAGAAGCACTAAAGCTTACCGATCTGACACAGAACATAGAGGTAGCGTCAATTGCTGATGTGCCGGCGGGAACAGGTCTCGGTTCCTCTGGCAGCTTTACTGTGGGGTTGCTGAATGCTCTTTATAGTTACAAATCGACATTTGTTACAAGGGAACAATTGGCAAGGGACGCTTGCAAGATTGAGATTGACCTTATAGGTGCTCCATTCGGGAAACAAGATCAATATCTAGCAGCATATGGTGGACTACAATTCATACAGTTTAATCCGGATGATTCAGTCTTTCTGGAGCCTATCGCCTGCACGGTTGAATTCAAGAGAGCATTAGAAAACAAACTCATGCTATTTTACACAGGGCAAGCGCGCGATGCTGGTTCCATACTAGCCAGACAGCAAGCGATAACAACAGAACAACAGCAGTTTGGAATTCTAAAAAAAATGAAAGACATTGCTCTTGAGATGAGAGAGCTTTTAGTCAGGGGAAAAGACCTGAGAAAATTTGGTGAGTTATTACATGAAGAGTGGACGAACAAGAAAAATCTCACGGAAGGCATAAGCAATGTAAGCATTGACGAGTATTATGCTAGAGCTTTGGCTGCTGGTGCCATTGGTGGCAAACTATGTGGAGCAGGTGGGGGGGGATTTCTTTTACTGTATTGTGAGGAGTTCAACCAACAGAAAGTAAGGGAGGCTCTCCAAGATTTGAAGAAGGTTGATTTCTCCTTCGAGTCTTATGGAAGCAGCATCGTCAGTGTCTGCTAGGAGGACAAAGTGGAATCTAATTCTGTTAAAGATTACATTAGCGGCGTGAAAAGTTGCCTTGACCAAGTATCAGAAATAAAAATCCGTGCCGTTGTCAAGCTCATATTCAAAGCTTATAAAGAAGGCAAATATATATTCATTCTAGGTAATGGAGGTAGTTCTTCCACAGCATCACATTTTGCCTGTGACCTTAACAAAACTATAGCAGTAGAGGGCAAGCCGCGGCTCAAAGTTATGAGTCTTACTGATAATGTACCGGTTTTAACAGCCATAGCTAACGACATTAGCTACAACGCTGTCTTTAAAGAGCAATTAATTAATTTTTTAAGCAGGGGGGATGTAGTTATTTGTATTAGTGCTTCGGGCAATTCTCCAAATGTATTGATGGCTGCCGACTATGCTAAGACGAAAGGAGCAGTAACAATCGGACTCATAGGCTTTGGAGGGGGTAAGCTAAGAGAGCTTGTTGACCAGGCAATTGTATTTTCGCTAACAGATTATGGTCAAATTGAAGGTGCTCACTCGGTCCTTGCGCATCTCATCTCTAGTGAAGTGGGAATGAATTTAAGAAAGGAAAGTTAGCGATATCAGCAATATTAGGGCTCTCATCTAGTTGAGAATCTGCTGAAGCTTCGGTATAAGGTGATATAATATTTACTACTCCAAAGGGAACAGTGTTTGAAATGAAAGCACTAATATTGGCTGGTGGTAAGGGAACTAGACTTAAGCCACTGACCAACACCTTGTCTAAACAACTTATTCCAGTGGCTAATAAACCAATACTTTACTATGTTTTGGAGCAGGTCGTTGAGTCTGAAATAAGGGATATTGGTATTATTATTTCACCGGAAACAGGACAGGGGATTAAGGAAGCGGTGGGAGACGGTTCGAGATGGAATGCTCAAATTACTTACATCTTGCAACCCGAACCTTTGGGTCTTGCCCATGCTGTGAAGACAGCGCAAGACTACCTTGGCGATTCTTCTTTCCTGATGTTTCTTGGCGATAATCTTATCCAGGGCGGCGTCAAGAGCTTTGTTAAGGAGTTTACTACAAACAAAGTTGATGCACTTGTCCTGCTTAAAGAAGTCGCCGACCCACGCCTATTTGGCGTTGCCGAGTTAAACGAAAAAGGCGAGATAACCCGTATCGTGGAAAAACCACGCGAACCGAAAACGAATCTGGCGGTGCCCGGCGTTTACCTCTTCACCAGAGACGTACACCAGGCAATAGACAGGATAAAACCCTCATGGCGAGGAGAACTTGAAATAACCGATACAATTCAGCAGCTCATTGATTCCGGCAAAAAGGTGCGCAGTCACATCCTTACCGGCTGGTGGCTGGATACCGGGAAGAAAGATGACCTCTTAGAAGCTAACCGAATTGTCCTTGATGAGTTTGTAAAACGAGATTTAAGAGGTAAAATTGATGCTGCCAGCAAGGTGGCAGGCAGAGTTGAGGTCGGAGAAGGAACAAGCATAGAACACAGCACCATCAGAGGACCGGTATCCATTGCTGAAGGGTGTCAAGTCAAGAATTCATTTATCGGTCCTTTCACGAGCGTTGGAGCGAGCACAGTGATCGAGCACTCCTCGGTAGAACACTCGGTGATACTGGAGAGCTGCCATATCTCGGGAATTGAGCGCCTGGCTGATAGTGTTATTGGCCGGAGCACTGGGGTAATGAAAGGGGCGCAAAATTTAAAGGCGGTAAGGCTTTTCGTTGGCGACGATGCCAAAGTGGAATTATGAAGTAAAAGGAGGTACAACATGCCGTTTAACTTTAAAAATTTAGAAATCCCCGAAGTAATCTTGGTTGAGCCCAAAGCATTTGCTGACGACAGAGGCTTCTTTATGGAGACATATAAAATGCCTGATTTTGTTGCTGCTGGTATAAAAGGAAACTTCGTCCAGGACAACCACTCCCGTTCTAGTAAAGGGGTTCTCAGGGGATTGCATTATCAAAACCCGCCCTTTGCACAGGGAAAGTTGGTGAGGGCGGTGAGTGGTGAGATATTTGATGTTGCCGTTGATATAAGAAAAGGCTCGCCTACCTGGGGCAAATGGGTAGGGGTAATCTTATCAGAGAAAAATAAGAATATGCTTTATGTTCCGGAAGGATTTGCCCATGGTTTCTGTGTCCTTTCGGAGACTACTGATGTCACATATAAAACCACGAATGTTTATTCGCCACAGTCGGAGGCAGGCATCATCTGGAATGATAAAGAGTTAAATATAGAGTGGCCAGTGGAAAAGCCTATCATATCTGAGAAGGATGCAAAATGGCCGAACTTAAGAGAGGCAGAAAATAACTTTCATTATGAGGAGGAAACGAAATGAGTAAAAAGGTATTAGTCACGGGGGGGTGTGGCTATATCGGTAGTGTCCTTGTCCCCATGTTGCTTGAGCGTGGCTATAAGGTGCGGGTTTTCGACAAACTCTATTTTGGCGAAGACCCCCTTAAGAATGTCCGTGATAAAATAGAACTCATCCCTGGTGATGTCAGAAATTTTGATCCGTCAATTCTTGATGATATTGATGGAGTTATTCACCTGGGATCGCTGAGCAATGACCCCACCGCTGCCTTTGACCCCAAAGCTAACCACACCATCAACTATGAAGGGACTATGAAGCTGGCTCAGGCTTGTAAAGAGCGAGGCATCGAGAAATTTACTTTCGCCTCCACGTGTGCTGTATATGGTTTCCACCTTGAGGGTGTAGCTGATGAGAGCTTCCCTACTGTTCCACAAAGTGACTATGCCAAATCTAAGCTTGATGTGGATATAGACCTGCCAAAAATGGCTGATGACCGATTCTGCCCTGTTATTTTTCGCCAGGCAACAGTCTTCGGATTCTCACCCAGAATGCGCTGGGATATAGTCATCAATGCCTTTGTTATGCATGCCTTTAAGACCGGGAGGTTGGATGTTTGGTTCGGAGGGGAGGCTTGGCGCCCCGTCGTTCACGTAAGAGATACTGCTGAGGCACATATTTGCGGTCTTGAGGCTAAGCCAGACAAGATGCGGGGTGAAATCTTTAACCTGGTGTATAAAAATTACCGCATATTAGAGCTGGCGCATNGGGTGAGAAAAGCGCTGGCTGGAATGGGCATAACTGTCGATGTNGACGTGAACTACGACCAGGTAGATAACAGGAGCTATAGGACAGGTGGTGAAAAAATAACTAAGGTGCTGGGGTTCACCCCCAAAGTGTCGGTGGAGGAGGGGGTGAAAGAGATTGTGGATGCGCTCAGGAGTGGGCAATACCGGGATTTCGACCATCCCATTTACTATAACATGCGATGGATGAAGCTCCTCGTTGAGGTCGAGGATAGATTGAAAAAGACCGGCAAAGTGCTTTAGGGGACTCGTATGAAGGTAATTGTTATTGGTGCCAGCGGACAGCTAGGTAGCGACCTGTGTAAACAAGTGGGCACTACTGACCTTGTCCCTTTGACGCACGCAGACATCGAAATTAGCAAGATGGATTCAGTGAGAGATAGTCTTAGCAAACATAGACCGGGCATTATTATAAACACCGCTGCCTTTCACCGGGTCGATGATTGCGAGGACAATCCAGATAAAGCCTTCCGGGTGAATGCTATGGGAGCCCGCAATGTCGCTGTAATTGCCCAAGAACTCGGAGCCAAGCTGGTCAACATCAGCACCGACTACATATTCGGCGGCGAGGTTGAGCCGCGAACTATTCCCTATACTGAATTTGATACACCTGTTCCCCCCAATCTCTATGGCAAGACGAAGCTGGCTGGCGAGGACTTTGTCCGACATCTGTGTCACCAGCACTTCATTGTTAGAGCCTCCGGCCTTTTCGGCATTGCCGGCTCCAGCGGCAAAGGCGGCAACTTCATCGAGACTATGCTCAAGCTAGCCAAAGAGCGTGATGAACTCAAGGTGGTCAATGACCAGGTCTTTTCTCCCACCTACACAAAGGACTTAGCCCGGAAAATAGCCCAGCTGATGACTACCGCCTATTACGGCATATTCCATATCACCAGCAAGGGTGTCTGCTCCTGGTATGAATTCACCAAGGAGATACTTAAGCTGGCTGGCATAAAGACTCCGGTCGTCCCCATAACTTCAGAGCAGTACCCTCAGAAAGCCCGGAGGCCCCGCTATTCGGTGTTGGGCAATTATCACCTGCGGCTACTGGGCATGGATGACATGAGACCTTGGCAGGAGGCGTTAAAAGATTATCTGGNAGCCAAAGGTCACATTGCCTGAGAGCAACCATCGTGTAGACGCGGGGCTTTGGCTCTGCTAGCATGTAGCCCCTGAAGGAATAAATGGACACCACTGAAGTAATCATCATTGGTGCTGGCGTTATCGGGTGCAGCATCGCCTACCACCTGGCAAAAATGGGCTGCCATGATGTCACCGTCCTGGAGAGGAACTTCATTGGCTCAGGTTCAACAGAGAGATGTGCCGGCGGCATCAGGCAGCAGTTCTCCACAGAGGCTAATATTAGGCTTTCCGTGGAAAGCGTGCGTTTTTTTGAACACTTTGAGGAAGAAATAGGTCATCCTGCTGACTTCCGCCAGAATGGCTATTTGATACTGGCAACCAATGAAGAAGAGCTTGAGATCTTCCGTCAAAGCGTAGCCTTGCAGCGCAGCCTGGAAGTGAAAACCGAGCTGCTTTCACCGCAGGAAGCCAGGAAAATAGTCCCCCGGCTTAACATTAAGGATGTTCTTGGCGCCACCTACTGTCCTGCTGACGGCTATGCTGACCCCTATTCAGTAGTCCAGGGTTTCGCCTCCGCTGCCAAGAAGTTGGGGGTGAAAATATTCCAGGAGGCGGGGGTTACCGGCATCGGGCGAACCGGTCGCATCTGGTGCGTAACTAGCTCAAGGGGCAGGCTTCAGTCGCCAACGGTGGTCATTGCTGCTGGTGCCTGGACTGGCCAAATTGGGAAAATGGTTGGCGTGGATATACCAGTTCACCATTCGCGGCGGCATATTTTTGTTACCACGCCATTGCAGGAAATCGCCAAAAATGCACCGATGGTCGTGGAGTTCAGCAATGGTTTCTGGTTTCGGAGAGAAGGTTCGGGCCTGATTTTCGGCATGAGAAACCCGGAGGAACCGGAGAGCTTCGATACTGGCGTGGACTGGGGCTTCCTGCCAACTATAGCCGAGGTAGCCTCCCATCGCCTGCCCTTTCTCAGAGACATTGGCGTGGGGAGAGCCCAGGCCGGACTTCATGAGGATACCCCGGATGCCAATGCTATTATCGGCAAGGTTCCGGGGATGGAGGGCTTATATCTTGCCTGTGGCTTTAGCGGTCATGGTTTCATGCACTCACCGGCAGTGGGCAGGATGGTAGCCAGCCTTGTCCTGGAAAAGTCGCCTGCCTCAGAGTTTTTGCCTTTCGCGCTGGAAAGATTTAAAGCCGGGGCATATCAAAAAGAGCAGTGCTTCATCTGACCTAAATTCATATCTCTCAAATTCAAACCTTTTTGTTATTGGATACCGGTCAAGCGACATTGTCACGCAGGCAGTGATCTCGCACCATCATTACGAGGCGTGCGGTGCAATGGCAGTCCCAACCGCTCGAAGACATACATTTGACAAAAACATATTGGATAGCTAACATGTTGAGTAATTAGCACAACAAAAAGGGGGAGCAGCTTGAATAGGTTAAGACATCTAGGAATTACACTCGCCGTTATTATTTCGCTTTTCTTGATTTTCTCGCAGACGGCTTATGCTTCTCTCGATGTCGGTAAATTCGACCAGGCGGCTTATGCTTATTATATCGACCCCGGCACGGGTAGCATTATCATCCAGGTACTCATCGGGGTGTTTGTCGGGGGACTGGCGATGATTGGTGTGTACAGGACGAGGGTAAAAAATTTCTTTACCAATTTATTCGCCAGGCGAAGACATGATAGGAAGAGTGAGGAGAGCGAATAGTGCATGGTTCCCGGGTTACTTCCGCGACCCGGACAGCTTCCTTTTCTAGAAGAATGGCGTCATCTAGGCGTTTGAGCAGGAGTTTAGCCGCTATTTCATCATAGGTGACTACGCCGATATCCGAGAATTACAACGGACGTTGTATTTGATGCGTCGGATAGGGAAATGAAACAAAGAGTGAAGGATATTTTCAAGGGACCGGTGGTTTTCTACCCTCCGTTGTTTGCTGCTTTTCCCGTCCTGTTTCTCTATACCTATAACATGAACGAAACATTGATGAGCGAGGTCTGGCTACCGCTAGGGGTCTCGGTGGCTGGTGCCCTGGTGTTGTGGGCGGTCTTGAGCCTTATACTCCGCAGCCTGGCTAAGGCGGGGCTTGCCACAGCCATATTCCTGGCTCTCTTTTTCTCCTACGGACGTTTTTATGACGGGGTGAGCTACTTGGGGGTGTTTGTGCCCAAACACGCCCACCTGCTCCCCATCATGCTGTTTATTTGGGGCTACTGCGTCTATTTCATCGGACGGGCAAAAAGGGACTTCCGCATCACCACCAAGTTTTTCAATATAACGGCGGTGGTGCTCATTGCCATAAACCTGTTTAACATCGGTGTATATCAAGTCTACCTAGCCAGGCTGGGCGACATCGCACCGGAGGAAACGCCGGAGCATACCGCTGGCAGCCCGGCAGACCTCAGCACCCTGCCCGATATCTATTACATCATCTTTGATGAGTACTCTCATCCCGATACTATGAAGGAATGGTATGATTACGATAGCAGCGAGTTCATCAACAGTCTGGAGGACAAAGGTCTTTTCGTAGCACGTCAGAGTAAGACTCGGACACCACATACAGTTCAATCAATCGCACAAACGCTGAATATGGAGTATCTCACCGCGGGCTGGTACTATAATGAGGAGGCAAATAACTGGAAGGAACTCACTGGACCAGAGGGTATGTATCCTGGTTACCCTGCATGGAGCGAGCCTGCCTACCAGAAGCTCGCTGACAATAAGGTGGCAGAATTTCTGAGGGCGGAGGGTTATGAATACATTTATTTTGGTAACTGGGCTAGCTCTAATATATGGGGTAAATATATGAAGGAAAATGTCGACCTCTACTTCAATTACTATGAAACATCCAGTACGCCATGGATGTCTGCTTTCCATAATATATTGTGGAACACCACGATGCTGAAGCCGTTTTATCTACATTTTATGGGAATTCAATGTGCAATGTCTTACAGATATTGTACTATGAGTACGCTTGAGCATTTAAAAGAAATGCCTTCCCAGGAAGGTCCCAAGTTTGTTTATGCTCATTTCATGTGTCCCCATGAGGTTTTTGTTTTTGGTTCCGACGGGGAAGCCATAGCTCCCATTAATTGGTCGAATTATGAGGACAAACAATTTTACCGCGGACAGTATATTTTCATCAACGCAGAGATAGAAAAATTGGTTGACGCATTGCTGGAAAAATCCAAGAATCCACCCATTATCATCTTGCAGTCAGACCACGGCCTAAGACCGGTACATCGAGGGATCGATATCGGTAGAGATGAATGGCAGAAGATATTAAACGCTTATTACTTACCAGGTGATGGCAAAGAGCTGCTGTATGATTCCATATCGCCGGTAAACTCTTTCCGCGTGATATTCAACTATTATTTTGGGGCTGATTATCCTTTGCTGGAGGATAATCAGGAGCAGTAATCAGCCATGTCAACAGGAAGCTGGTTCAGAACACACAAAAGACAGATAATCACGCATACATCAATTATTGTGGTATTCGTGCTGTTTATCGTTTTCGCGGCAGAGCCGCTTTTCGACAGGTTCGAGGCGATACCCAACGAATCAAGACTAGTGGAGCTTATGTTACCTAACGAAACAGCCAATCTATATTATGGTATAGACCGCTTCAATGCTAGTACTCACTTAATAGATATGTCAGGTTGGGCATTCATTGCCGGTCAAGGCAGCAATAACAGTACGATTTACATAGTGCTCAAATCTGACAAGAAGGCATATATTTTTGATACACAGCCAATGCGGAGGGAAGATGTCACCGTTGCTCATAAAGCAATGGGCTTGGATGTGGACTGGTCAGGATTTGCAACTATTATTCCTTTAAGGAAGATTGAGCGCGGTAATTATACGATCGGAATCTATATAACCAAGGAAAATACGCAGGCACTGCAATACTCAAGTTTAGCAATAGTGAAGTCTTAAAGATGACGTGAAGCTGACTACGCGAATGTAGTCAGAGATGCGGGCTTGAAAACCCCGGTCGTCCCCATAAATTCATGCCAGTATCCCCGGAAAGCTCAAAGGCTTTGATACCCGGTATTAAACAATTAACACCCGCGGCTCCTGGGCAAGGATGATATGAGATCTGGAAGGAAACTCTGTGGGACTACATGAAAACAAAAGGGCATCTGCAGCAGGTATAGCCAAAACAGAGAGAATCGTCAACGCCGGCTTTCTTTTTCAGCAAGCATCAGGTCATGGTCTGTCATTATTTTCACAAGTTGCCTGAATGTTGTTCTGGGATACCAGCCTAATACTCGTTCAGCTTTGGAATAATCGCCTTTGAGAAGCTCTACTTCAGCAGGTCTGAAATAACGTGGGTCAATGGTTACCAGTGTTTTTCCTGTTTTTTCATCTATCCCTTTTTCTTCCATTCCCGTACCCACCCAATCTATAGTGATGCCCACCGTCTCGAATGCCGCTTCTACGAACTCTCTTACGCTGTAATTTTTACCAGTAGCTATTACATAGTCATCGGGATGGTCCTGCTGGAGCATCAACCACATCGCCTCTACGTATTCAGGAGCATACCCCCAGTCGCGCTTTGAGTCCAGGTTGCCAAGCTTCAGTTCATCCTGAAGGCCGAGTTTCATCCGCGCAACCGCATGGGTTATCTTCCTTGTTACAAACTCAAGTCCTCTCAACGGCGATTCATGGTTAAAGAGAATTCCGGAGCATGCAAAAATGCCGTAGGATTCCCTGTAGTTTACTGTTATCCAGTGTCCAAAGAGCTTTGACACTGCGTATGGGCTTCTTGGATAAAATGGGGTTTTTTCGTTCTGCGGCACCGTCTGGACTTTCCCAAACATCTCACTTGATGATGCCTGGTAGAATTTTATTTTTGAGTTTATAGCCCTGATGGCTTCGAGCACCCTGAGAGGCCCTAGGGCAGTGACATCGGCAGTATATATGGGCTCCTCAAAGGCTAATGCAACAAAACTCTGTGCGCCGAGATTATATATTTCATCCGGTTGAACTTTCTCTATCGCCCTGTAGATATTTGTAAACTCAAGGAGTTCCAATGGTATAAACTCTGTCTTGTCATCCACCCCTAAAAACCTCAGTTTATCTATATGTAGGTCTGCAGTCCTTCTAAATGCGCCATAGACCTTATAACCTTTTTCAATGAGAAATTTTGAAAGGTATGCCCCATCCTGGCCTGTGATTCCTGTAATGAGTGCTTTTTTCATTGCCTATCTCTATAAGTTATATTTGACAGCCTTTCTTGGATCACTTGCCCGGCCGCCGCTGGGCTATAAAGCTCCTTTATATCCTCGGAAGCTCGTTCGCCTGTCTTGGCTGCATATTCCCTGTTCTCATAAACGAACCGCATTAACTCAGCAGCATGGCTAACGTCAGGCTCTGCCCAAACGTAGCCCTCCTTAAACGGAGGATATTCATTTTCTCCTACTGGTATCAGCTTGTATTTGACGGGAAAGCTGTTATTTACGTTCATATAGTCCATATTGCCGGAATAGCCGGTAGCTATTACCGGTTTTCCAAGATACATGGCTTCGGCTATCAATAAACCGAAGCCTTCAGACCGATGAAGGGATACAAAACAATCGGATAAATTCATAAGCGCGTTCAACTTATTCCGTTCCAGAATAGTATCGATGATTTGAATATTGGAGCCTTCAGTAGCTTTTTGTATTTCTCTGAGCTGGGCAGCGTTAGCCTCTGTATGTGCGCACTTGATAACCAGGCAGGCTGTGTCCTTCTTGTTAAAAGCTTGTGTGAATGCATTTATAACCCCTAGCGGGTTTTTTCTTGTTGGCCAGCTCCAGAAGTCAAACACGAAGAGGAATACAAATTGGTCTTCAGGCAAGTTGAACTCCGAGCGGCTGCAATGTTCCATCGCCAATTCTTTTGGTAGAGCGGGTGGTATTTTAACGACGGGAATCGGAGCAACACTGGAAACAGAATTTAAACCGAAACTACTGGGTGCCCAAATCTCATTAAAAGGTTGAAAGCTCCCCATCCACTCGGGAGGAAACCTTGACAGTTCCCAGTGCCAATATCCTATATTATATCGTCCCTCGAAGTATGACCTTCCCTTCATGGTGACGAACGCGGGAACATCAATGGCATTGACGTGAACTAGGTTGATATTAAAGGGATTATTGCGCGAAAAGGGCATGTTAACTACCTCTGCATTTAAGCCGCCTATTTTATCGAGGTTATTCAGGGCATAGAGGACGCCTGCCGCATCCAGGCTACGGATGCTTGACCGAGCGGATTCTCCAATTCCTGCTTCACTGGTAATATGGCCGGCAACATTGATTCCGATAGGTCTAAAGGAGCGTGTAGCCAGGTTTTTGCTTTCGAGTATACCAGGCTTTGAAGAGGCAATGTTGAGGATGCGCTTGTGAAGCGTCCTAAGTTTTCCTAATGCCCATTCATTGCGTCCCACCGTCCTTTTGATGAATGGCACCAGTGGTCGTTCCAAAGGAATAACGATTTTTGAATAAGCCCAACCTACTAGCCTACTCGACAAGATGCCAACCTGCCCACTGAGTCTGTCGCTGCTGTAAAACTGTGCCGCAAACCATCTGTAATAGCAATCTTTTCCCTCGTCCACTTGGAAAGGGTCGGGAAATGTCTTATGCAAATCCTTTCGTAAGCGATACATAGCACGGTGCTGTGCTGTTATGGTCTCCCCATTTTCGAACATCCCGAATGCCCACCGGTTTTTTTTGATTTTGCTATCCGGGATTGTATTTTTCTTATACCAGCTAATCAGGCTCCAGACAGATTTGTTATTGGCTGCCCACGCAGCCACCTCACTTTCGTGTGCACCGCTGTCAAATCCAGTGAAGTGATAATAGCCTAATGGTTCGCCCTTGACCGTGAAACCAGCTTCCCAGGTACCGCTGAGTTGCCGATTTGCTATATTCCATGGTGCCACATTAAAGCGTGGTGATTTGACAATCTTGACTCCATCGAATATTGACGGCACGAGGTCAATCCACTTTTGGTCTGTAAAGATCCCTCCGGCCGGTTCTTCAAAGCAAAAGTGGTAAAGCCGGTCGCTCCACCATTCTGCAAATGCACGCCCATTCGTGTCATTCTTAACCCCCACGAAGCCAAGGTTATATACTCCATTGCGTAGGTGGCACATCTCGTGCGTTATTACTTCTTGAAGGCTCCGCTCTGGTTCAGTCTGATGTGGGATTAACAAAACGCTATTGTTTTCGAACTGCTCTAAAAGATCGTTCAGTTGAGAAAAAACCACAATATCGGGATCTAAATATAGCACCGCATGACATTCGCTTTGGTTCAGTAAGTAACGTAGGGCAAACGGCTTGATTCCTGTGCATAACTCTACCAGCGAATGGCAGAAAATCCAGGACTTCAAGTCTGGTATGCCCAACTCATCTACGCTGATGATAGAGTCGAATGGTTCATGTTCTATGTCAAGCCACTTCGGAAGCTTGTCCGCCAAAGCCAGATGCACTGTAAACTCCGGATGGTGCTGCTTGATCGATGTGCACAGAGTCCGTACCTTAGGAAGGTAGTTTACAGCTGCGCTGGTATAGACATGGATATTCGAATGTAGTGTTTCACTATAGTAATCTTTTTTACGCTTTGCCATTGAACTGCCCAAATCTATTGATTTTATCATTTGCGCGAGGCTATCGCAATGTCCTGGTAGCTCAGAGAGTCTTTCCTGCCGCACCATGAGCCGTAATACACTGGTTCTATTATGTGTAACCCGAATTTGTCGTATAAGTTATGAACATATTCCTCATTGTAGGCGACAGCCTCCTCTGGAACAGTTTGGTTTGTCGTGCGGTAAGTTCCAGAAGCGTGTTTGAAATCCAACGTGCTGGACTTGGCATCAACGAGTTGTAAAGACTCTGTATTTAAAAGGAAGTAGCTAATCAGGCATCTCCCTCCGCTCCTCATTACACGGGCAACCTCAGAGAGGTAATTTTCCAAATCCTCCGGAAGCATGTGAGTGAATACTGATTTAAGGAAGACAAAATCAAAAGACTGGTCTTTATAGGGAAATTTATATGTAGCTGCTGTATATCGTCCTTTCGGATTATAACTCCTATTGAATATGTCAGCCAGCTTAAAGTGGAAGTTTGGGTATTTGGCAGAGATGTTTTTTTCGCACCAGCTAATCAGTGTGCTGACTACGTCGAATCCCTCATATATAGCACTTTTATCCAAATATCCTGTCAGCGCANCCGCCATCTGGCCACAACCACAGCCGACATCTAATACGCTTTCATTNGGCTTAAGNNCGCCAATGTTCTTAAAGTAGTACATAAACTCCTCGGCTACTGCTTGGTAGTCGTGAGCGTTGACAAAGGGGCCAACCAGAACCCGTAGATGGGCGGGGGGTACCAGTGGAGGCAGTTTGTATATTTCATACCCTAATCTGTTTGCAATTGTCTGAACAAAGATCTTAACTTGCATAGCAATGTTCATTGTTCTGTCGCCTATTTATCCGTTTTTGATTGCCCATCCACCTGCTTCTTGTAACACAAGATAGGATAACCAAGTGATTTGCATTCATAGCCATATTTAGATAGAAGACTGCTTATTCCTATTTCACTGGATGCGACTTCGGGTGTTCCGTGAGGTTCGTAGAATATCATAGGCATAAATCGTCTTATGGTCTGTTCTGCTCCTTTTACCACTTCGTATTCGTGACCTTCGACATCGATTTTGATAATGTCTGGAGGTAGGATTTCACCAGATTCCACCAGATGGTCAATTGTTTCGCAGTTTACTTCAATTGATTGAACGATTTCCCGGTTCTCCCATGCGGCGTTGCTGGGGTAGAAAGAACTCCTTGCGGCGTCTGAAGACAAATAGAAAGGTTGCTTACCGATGTGGTCAGAGATAGCAACATTCATAGCTGTTATATTCCTTGCTCTGAACGCCTCAATATTTTTAACCAGTTCATTAAATCCCTGAGGCGTTGGCTCAAAAGAATAGACCCGCGATTGCTTTACCTTGTGCGCCAGATATATTGAATAGCCACCGGAAAAGGCCCCGATATCGTAAATCACACTTTTCCTTTTGGTTTTTGACCTAATTGCTTCAATCAAAGCGTCGTACGATGGAATATCTCCAAATGTCCTGGCATACTGGGCATAAAATGGAAACAGCCTGCGAAGCCGGAACCATGCCTTGGTGAAGAAACTACCCCAGCCTTCATTTAAAATAACCCTGATACCAGTCATTCCAAGCTCATAAAATCGACGCCTTCGCGTGCCCCGCCTCAATAATTTTTCGACCACTCTCTGGTATTTACTCACAAGCTGCATGGGTATGCTGTGTTGAAGCTGCTGTAGTTGCGCCTCAAGATGCGGTAGATGCTGTAGTTGCGCCTCAAGGTTGCTTATCCGAACATCTTTGGTAACCAAAGAACTGCCAAGCTCAGTTATCAAAGCAGCTATCTTCGGATCCTTAGCCATTGCAGCAGTTAATAGAGCATCTAATGTGCCTGATCCTTTTAAGGTGAGATTAAAAGAAGAAGCCTGTGAGGCTGCCTTGTGCTTCAAACCCTTCAGCAGTTTGTATATTTTTCCTCCGAATCTATTCCTAGTAAAAGTCTTGTTGACAAACTCATAGCCATTCGCTGCTAGCCGTTTTGCCTCGTCTGGACGGTCTATAAGGTATTCTATTTTGTCGGCAAGCTCATTATAATCATCGGGTTTATACAAAAGGCCGTTAACCCCATCCTTAATCAGTTCCAATGTACCACCCGTATTCGTGCCTATAACGGGCTTTTTCAAAAGCATTCCCTCCACTGTGACCCGACCGAAGGCTTCTTTTTTGGAGCACACCAGAACGATGTCAGTCTGGTTCATAATCGAATAAGGATTCTCCTTAAAATCAATGAACTTAACGTGCTCTCCTAGGTTTTCCTCCCTTACTATAGTCTTCAAATGATCTGCATAATCAGTAGTACAATCCCCCAATATTATGATCTCTACATCCTTGCCCCTCTGAACAAGCTCCTTAACTGCGAGAATGGCATCCAACTGCCCTTTGCCCGCCTTCACTGGTCCGCATATTATTAGCTTAGTTGAAGTTGTCTCTGTAAAGTAACCGCCGTCATCCTGATAGAGAGCAGTTTTGGGAATGTTTACGTATGGGTAGACACTCAAAACCTTTTTATTGCTTCCATCAGGAAAGAGCGCTTCCCGTACGGCATCAGAGTTGGTTATTATAAGGTCAGATAAGATTTTGACAAAATCTAAAGTAACATCGAATGGCATAAAAGGCTTCAAGCTGTGATCTGCCTCGCCGAATTCACGGATAAACCAGACGTGGGGCTTACCTAGAAATGAAGCTGTAATCGCACCCCAAGGAATAGACATTGTATTGGTAACGACAATATCCGGGTCGATTTTTACTATTACCTGTTTAATATTGTAAAGGATGCTCTTGACACTATTGGTGCACAGGATATTCACCTCTTCCTCTGGCAAGACCTTTGAGTCAAACCATTCAAAATAATCAGCGATGTATGTTGAAACTCCCACCTCCTCGAGTCTTTGTTTCAGCGGACCATCGCTGGGCAGGATTACAGAGCAAACTACACCGTAATCTTCGACCAGTTCTCTCGTCAGTTCTAGGAGGCTTCTTTCCGCACCATTGAGCCACGGAGAGTGCGAAAAAAAGCACACGCTTAGAGAATTCTTGTTCTTTGGGCGAGGTATACTAGTGTAACCAATTTTATTTGTCCCCTCAGCTATGTTCCTAGGGATGAAATCACCTTGAAAACTTTGATTTTGGTTGGTTCCAGAAATCATCTGATTAGTTTCCGTACAGAGAATATCTTTCCCTGTTATTCTGGCAATTTCTTGCGCCTGGAAAAGTGAACTTTCGATAAAAATCCACGCGTCAGTAGCTTTGTAGACCTTTGCCTTAAATTTTGCGTAATTACCCAAAGCCACACGGGTTGCTTTATCCGGTAAGTCCATCATGACCAGATTTTTGTATCTTATGCCGTGTTTCTTCAGCCATTCCTCAGTTAGATGTCTATATTTC
>JGI2173J19968_10000150_pt1 | contig 22945 bp, 27 predicted proteins | sample DeeMarSWOR136_30_FD_19968 | JGI IMG/M metagenome (IMG submission 19968) | reverse complement strand
AAGACCATTTATCCTGTAGCTATGGAGCAAGGGTTACGCTTTGCTATCAGGGAGGGTGGCAGGACAGTCGGTGCTGGCGTGATTGGCAAGGTTATCGCATAAATATCGACTCTACGCATTTTGTAAACTTTTTAAATAGACATGGCTAAGAAAAAGGGCGATTCACGCGTAATTATCTATCTAGCTTGCAGTCAATGCTCGCGGAGAACCTATACTACTACGAAGAACAAGAAGAATGATCCGCAGCGGCTGGAGCTGAAAAAGTATTGCCCTTCGTGTCGTGGCTATACTATTCATAAAGAAACAAAGTAACTCATGACAACTCACGCTAATAAAGCGAGTACCAAGGCCGTTCCAGCTAAAAAATCGAGATTAAGTTTCTTTCCCGAGGTAATAGCTGAACTGCGAAAAGCACACTGGCCGTCAAGGCAGGAAGCTTTGAGGTTGAGTCTCTTAGTGCTCGCTATATGTATTGTTTTGGGAGTTATTTTATTTGCTTTAGATTCAGCCTTTACAGCCTTGGCGAGACTGTTAGGTGGTTAGTATCAATGATTGATGGAGAATGGTACTTATTATATGTCTCTTCTGGTCACGAGGAGCAGGCTCGGAGGAACTTAGAGCAGCGTATCAAGTACATGGATGTAGGTGACAAGATATTTGATGTGGTGATACCCACGACTAAAGAGATTGAAATCAAAGCTGGAAAGCGGCATACGATGACCAAGAAAGCTTTCCCGGGCTATATCATGGTAAATATGAAATTAGACGAGCATAGCTGGGATATAGTGCGTAACACCCCGGGGGTCGCTGGCTTTGTGAGTGCTGGTACCAAACCTGTTCCTTTACCTAAACCAGAGGCGGATGCTATCCTGCGACGTATGGATGAAGCTCCTACCGAAGTTAAAATGACTTTTAAAGATGGGGATAGTGTACGTGTAACGAGTGGTCCTTTTATTGATTTCATCGGCAAAGTGGAGCAAGTTAATCTAAACAAAGGTAAGGCAATAGTTTTACTATCGCTCTTCGGTCGGGAAACTCCTGTGGAATTGGACCTCCTGGGGATAGAAAAGATATAACGTGTCCTGAGTAGAAACCCAGAACGCGATGAAAGAGAGAATCGGTAATGGCTAAGAAGGTTAAAGCGGTCATTAAGTTGCAGATACCTGCGGGTAAAGCTACTCCAGCGCCACCTGTAGGACCTGCTTTAGGGCAACATGGTATTAATATCATGGCTTTTTGTAAGGAATATAATGAACGAACTGCTTCTCAAGAAGGTTTCATCATTCCTGCTGAGATAACTGTATATGAGGATCGTTCCTTTATCTTTACTACCAAGATGCCACCTGTTTCTGATTTGTTACGGCGTGCTTTGGGCGTAGAGAAGGGTAGTGGTAATGCTGGGACTGAGAAAATAGGCAAGATAAGCAAAGATACAGTCTATGAGATCGCGCGGAATAAAATGAAGGATCTCAATACGACTGATATTGATAAGGCAGCGAGCATTGTTGCCGGCACGGCTCGGAGCATGGGAGTTGAGGTAGAATAAATTCAGGTTCTTGAAAGTTTGTAGGATTTTGAGGGTATAAGTAAGTGGCAAAACATGGTAAGAAATACCAGGAAGCTAGTAAGCTTATAGATACGGCAAAAACCTATTCCCCCGAAGAAGCAATCGAGTTAGCTAAGAAGGCTTCCTACGCTAAATTTGATGAGACCGTTGAGCTCCATTTGAGGATGGGAGTCGATCCCCGTAGCGCTGATCAACAGGTGCGTGGTGTAATTTTACTGCCTAACGGACTGGGGAAGAAGACACGGGTGCTCGTCTTTACCCAGGGTGAGGGGATAAAGTTGGCGGAGGAAGCAGGTGCTGACCATGCTGGAGCCGACGAGCTTATTAAGCAAATTGAAGATGGCTGGCTTGAGTTTGATGTATCTATTGCTACCCCGGATGTTATGCCTAAGGTAGCCAAGCTCGGTCGTATTTTGGGACGGCGAGGGTTGATGCCCAATCCCAAGTCTGGCACTGTAGTACAGCCTAAAGATCTAGCTCGTGTTGTGAATGAAGCTCGTAAAGGTAGAACTGAGTTTCGTTTGGATAGAACAGCTATTATCCATTTGCCCATTGGCAAGACCAGTTTTGATAAGGACAAGCTATTGGAGAACCTGGCAGCGGCGGTCGAAGCTATTGTTAAAGCGAAGCCCAGTGGTGCTAAAGGGCAATATATCAGAAGCGCATTTCTGTCTACCGCCATGGGGCCAGGATTCAAGCTGGATATTGCATCTGTACTTGCTTTGTCAAGTCTTTCAAACAGGTAACCTGATCGCAGGCGGCAATACTTACGTACGTGACAAACCTGCCGAGTCGCACATCTGTCGGAAAACTAGGAATACGCTATCACTGATTGTCTGCAATAGTTAGTTTCAGTTTGGAAGAACTTCTGCCATCAAACTTAAACTTGTGACACGGAAGGCAATAGATAATGAAAGCTCTAATAATCTATATCTCTGTACACCATGGCAATACTGAAAAGGCAGCTAAGGTAATGGCAAATATTCTTGATGCTGCCTTATTACAGGTGAAACAAGCGGATGCCAGTATGCTTGGGCAGTATGACTTAATTGGTTTTGGCTCAGGGATTTATTTTGGCAGGCATCATAAAAATCTATTAGATTTTGTTGATAAGCTGCCTGTGATAAGAAACAAAAAGGCGTTTATTTTTTCCACAAGCGGATTAAGGAAAATACGGTTTATCCATGATTTCGATAAACCGCTAAGAGAAAAATTGCAGCGGAAGGGCTTCGATATTATCGGCGAATTTTCCTGCCGGGGATATGATACATCCAAGGCAGCCATGATTGTCGGCGGAGTAAACAAGGGCAGACCCAATGCCAAAGATTTACAACAAGCAGAAAATTTCGCCAGCGGCCTCAAAAATTCTGGGCATCATACCTAAATTAAACATTGTTGTCCAGTTAACGGCTCACCAGCAGTTTCCCCAATTCTTCGGCTTCCTGCAGCAACGCTTCATTATTTGCAATCTCACCGGCCTTCATCGCACTGCCGTACACCATACCAACGATCTTTGATCTTGTGTAACGGTAAGCATCTTGAAATGTTCGCAACGCATTCACACACCCGGATCTGACCGGATCAGCATCCCCGTAACTCATTGCGATGGCGATCCGTTTACCCGCAAAAGGATTCTTTGTATAAGCAGGGAGTGCATAACAGCGGTCCATAAATATCTTTGTCTGAGCGGACATTGTAAACCAATAAACCGGGCTGGCAATGACCCAGGCATCTGCTCTTATTAACTTCTGGTATATTTGTTGCATGTCGTCTTTGATCGCACATCCTTTACTATCATGCTTTTGGCAAGTGTCACAACCCCGGCAGGGACTGATTTTCAGGTCTTGAAGAAACAAAGTTTCCACTTCTGCGCCAGCGGATTTTGCCCCACGTGAAATACGGGCTGCCAAAGTGGCACTATTTCCTTTCTTCCTCGGACTACCTAAAATGACCAGTACTTGTTTAGTCTTTGCTTTGTTTTCCAATGTCCTTGCCTCCTAAACGATATTGAGGTAACTATTCCCAGTTCCTGATAGTGATTTTCGTTCCTTCGGCTACCTTTTTAAATATCGTGGCATCGCTGATGACCTTGCCGAACACGGTAACCTGGCTCGCCGGACGAATTTCATCTCCCCGACTTACAGGAGTGGGGCCGAAGAAGATACAAAATGAATTGCCTTCGGGCCAGTAGCCTAAATCTCCTAGGCTTACCAATTCTTGCCCAAGCTCTAACTTAATGCTGAGGGGAATCGAGAAATATATCTCCTCTCCCCAGAGATTGACGCGGCCTTTAATAGGCAAGGCTTCCCAGATTGCCTGGGCCGTCCTGGTATTATTTAGTTCAGCCTCTGCTTCAATTGTCCCTGCTATTATCTGAATTTTTCTGCCCATGTTAGCCAACCCTATAAATGGGGTATTATACTATCGATAATTGTCAGCCGCCAGTTTTCGGCAGGGATAACCCAAGGTAATAAGGTCACTTGTTTGAGGATAGTGATATACCTTCTGGATCGTGTGTTAACCTTGTGCTTTCTATCGAGAGTGAGGTACCATTCTACTTGAACACTTTATGTGCCATACTTAAATATGAACTTCGAGTCAATCTCTAACAAGGGGGTGAAAATGAAAGTAGCTAAAGTGATTGAAATGAAAGACCTGGATAGGCGTGCTACAGAGGAATTTGGCATCTCGGAGGAACTTTTGATGGAGAACGCCGGGCAGGCAGTGCACTTCGTCATGTTGCAGGAATTCAGCATAAAGGGCAACAAATTCGTAGTCTTTTGTGGCGGTGGCAATAACGGTGGGGATGGGCTGGTTGTTGCCAGGAAGATTCACTCCAATGGTGGGGAGGTAAAAGTCTTTCTTTTGGACGATGAAACAAAATTTAAGGGGGCAGCAAAAAAGAACTTTGAAATAGTGTCCAGAATGCCTATAGAGATGTCCAAGGTTAGCTCAATCGACTCCGTAATACCTGAGCTTTTTGATTGTGATGCCGTCGTGGATGCCATATTTGGCACAGGGCTTGTCAGAAAGGTCAGCGGGATATACAAAGATGTAATTCAATTGATAAACGAGAGCCAGAGTACAGTATTTAGCGTGGACATTCCTTCAGGCATAAATGGCGATACCGGAGAGGTTATGGGTGTGGCAGTAGAGGCAGATTATACCGTAACATTTGGGCTTCCCAAGATTGGGACTATGCTTTATCCCGGTTATGAGCACTGTGGAAAACTATACGTTTCACATATATCTTTCCCACCTGCCCTCTATAATTCCCACGATATAAAGGTAGCAATCAATAGTCCAGTAGAGCTTCCGGAAAGAGCCAAGGATACTCACAAGGGCAGCTATGGAAAGGCTCTCTTTATTGCCGGCTCTTCAAGTTATCTTGGTGCGCCATATTTCTCTGCTCTATCTTTTCTCAAAGCCGGAGGCGGGCTTTCCTACCTGGCAACACCCAAATCCATCTCGCCATTCCTGGCAAGCAAGGGGAGCGAGATTGTATTTGTTCCTCAAAAAGAGACGCCTTCAGGAAGCATAGCACTGGAAAATAAGGATAAGCTTTTAGAATTTTCCCGAACGGTGGATATGGTAGTCCTGGGTCCCGGTCTTTCTTTAGCCAGGGAGACACAAGAGCTGGTGCGCAAGCTAGCCCCCAAAATCGACAAGCCTTTGATCATAGATGGCGATGGGATTACTGCCATTGCTGAAGACCTGGAAAAGATAAAGAAGAGGGAAGCACCGACGATACTTACGCCTCATCTGGGCGAGATGTCCCGAATTACCAAAATGGAGATAGGTGAGATAAATAAAAATAAGATAGATGTTTTGCAACGCACGGCAAAGGAACTCAATGCCATAATTATCTTAAAGGGAGCCAATTCTCTCATAGGCTATCCCGATGGGGCTGTTTTCATCAACGTAAGTGGCAACTCCGGCATGGCCACGGCCGGGAGCGGCGATGTCCTGACGGGAACCATCGCTGCCATGTATGGTCTGGGATTAACCATTGAGGATGCAGTTAGGATGGGCGTGTTTATACATGGATTTTCCGGCGATGTTGTTTCTGTGGATAAAGGTGAGGATGGGATAACGGCGCAGGACATACTGGACTATCTCCCCGAAACGGTGAAGCTTTACAGAGATAACTTTGCCGAAATCCTGGAAAATCTTTATGAAAGTATCTTTGTGGTATGAGGGAGTACCGAAGCTATTTAGCACGCACTACAAGTATGACACAAAGGCATCAAAACATTAAGCTGCCTAAGAGGAGGAAGGTGGAACAATGAAAGCGATGGTGCTGGAGAAAATCTCCCCGGTCGAAGAAAAACCTCTGAAGCTGGTGGAATTGCCCGAACCTGTTCCCGGGAGGAGTCAAATTTTGGTCAGAGTCTCTGCCTGTGGAGTCTGCCACACCGAGCTCGACGAAATTGAAGGCCGGGTTGCTCCGTCGCGATTTCACATGATTTTGGGGCATGAAGTTGTCGGTAGGGTGGAAGCTTTGGGGGCGGGGGTAAGAAAATTTAAAAAAGGCGATAGAGTGGGTATTGCCTGGATTAACTGGGCTTGTGGTAAGTGTTCCTTTTGCCTCAAGGGCGAAGAAAATCTCTGTGCCACGGCAAAATGGACGGGGAAGGATGCCCATGGCGGCTATGCCCAATATACCGTAGTAGCGGAAGACTTCGCCTATCCCATTCACCAAAAGTTCACCGATGTGAAGGCTGCTCCGCTTTTATGTGCCGGGGTGATTGGCTATCGCGCCTTAAGACTCTCCGGGATGGAAGATGGCAAAGTGCTGGGACTTTATGGCTTTGGAGCCTCTGCCCATATTGTCATTCAGGTGGCTAAATATAAATATCCTAACGGCAAGGTTTTCGTCTTTACCCGACCCAACCAGAAAGAGCACCAGGATTTAGCCAGGAAATTGGGAGCGGACTGGATTGGAGCCACGGGTGATACTCCCTCGGAAAAGCTCAACTGCGCCATCGACTTTACTCCTGTGGGAGAGCCGGTGCGCGATGCGTTAAGGAATCTGGAAAAAGGGGGAAGGGTGGTCATAAATGCCATCCGCAAGACGACGCCTGTCCCGGAATTAGACTACACCGAGCATCTCTGGTATGAAAAGGAACTGAAAAGCGTGGCTAATGTGACCAGAAGGGATGCTCAAGAATTTCTTCCCCTGGCTGCCGAAATTCCCATCGTCCCTGAAACCCAGGAATTTAAGTTGGAAGAGGCCAACGAAGCCTTGATTCTGCTCAAGGAAGGGAAAATGCGTGGGGCAGGAGTCCTGAAACTAACCGAGTAAAAAGGTAGCTAACTTGGATGCTAGTGGGTTACAGAAAGCGTGATAAGAAAGTCATTGCAAGGCACGATAGTTGTGTCAGAATTTATGTGGTTGACCAATGATGATTTTAGGAGCTCAGGATGTGATACGAGATTTAATTCGGCTCCGTCTTTCTGACCGCTACCTCAATGCTGGATGACATCTTCCTGCTTCTCTCATCGTTTATTTCAACTACGCCAGCAGAAACATAGCCGTGAAATCCTTGAGCGCCTCGGTGGGCTGTGCGTGAATGGTCATGCCGCGAGCATCCCGATAGTAGCGCTCGATGGGAAGGTCGCAGCAATAGCCTGTGCCCCCGTGAATCTGTAATGCCTTGTTGGTGACATCAACCGCCATCTCAGTGGTAAAGATCTTGGCCTTGTAACAATCGAGGATCGCTCCCGGGGCTGCATTATCCATAGCAACAGCTGCCCGATATGTAAAGGCTCTAGCGGCGTCCACCGCAGTAATCATGTCTACGAGCGTGAACTTGACCGTCTGGTAGGCGGTGAGGGGCTGCGCTGGCTGTAGCCTCTCCTTGGCATATTTGATCGAGGCTTCGGTAGCTATTTGAGCAATGCCCAGTGAGGTTGCTGCAGCACCCAGCATCATCCTTCCGCTAATAGCGCCCATTATCATCATGAATCCTCCCTCACCNCCAAGAAGGTTAGCTTTAGGNACACGGCAGTCCTCAAAGATAAGCTCTCGTGGGGAGACGCCATGAAACCCCATTCGCTCATATGTAGAGCCGAAGGAAAAACCAGGGCTTCCCTTTTCTATTAGCAGTATAGACTGACCCATGGGGCCAGGTTGCTCAAGATTAGTCCTAACCACAGTCACGTAGACATCTGCTTCCTCGCCACTGGTGACGAATATCTTGGTGCCATTGACCAGGTAGTGGTCGCCATCGACTCTGGCGCTCATCTCCACATTAAACACATTGGACCCGCAACCGGGTTCAGTGAAAGGGAGGGCCCCCAGCTTTTGCCCAGTGGCTAGAGAAGGTAGATAATGCTTCTTTATATCCTCGCTCCCCCCAACAATGATTGCGGAGCTTGCCTCTACATGAGTGGTGAGTATTATCGTGGTCGAAGCACAGGCCTTGGCCAGCTCCTCAACCGCCAACANNTAGGACAGGGTGTCACTTTTGCTTCCGCCAAAATCTTTAGGAACACCCATTCCCATCAACCCTGCCTCAGCAAGTTTCTTCAGGCTATCCTGGGGAAAGGCTGAAGTGCGGTCGATTTCCGCTGCCTTTGGTGCCAGTTCTTTCTGGGCCAACTCCCTTGCTAAACTCTGAATTTGTAATTGCTCTGCTGATAAGCTCAAATCCATTTTTCTCTCATTTGGTGGTGATGAATATAATTAGTAACAATTAGTTTGCCTTATGTCAATACCCTATGAACACAGGATTGCTGGCTTCATTGCGCTCCACCTAAGTTTGCTCAGTTCAGTTAGATTACCAACGCTGGAAATGTTATTATGAGACTCTGCAATGAGATTGCTGCGCTTCGCTCGCAATAACAAGAGAGGAAGGGCTCGCAATGACAAGAAGGAGAACTCAGGATGATACGGGATTTAATATTGAAGAATAGAAGCTACAGGAGGTTTTATCAAGAAGTTGACATAAAACTCGAAACTCTGAGAGAACTTGTTGACCTTGCCCGGCTCTCGGCATCGGCAATGAATGCGCAGCCGCTTAAATATATCCTCTCTTGTGAACGCCAGAGAAATTCGCTGATATTTCCACATCTGGTCTGGGCTACTTTTCTCAAGACCTGGCCCGGACCCGCTGAAGGGGAACGACCGTCGGCGTACATTATTATTCTCGGAGATACAGAGGTAAGCCGATTTTGGGACTACGATGCCGGGATAGCGGCACAAAGTATACTGCTGGGGGCGACCGAGACAGGTTTGGGTGGCTGTATGCTTGCCAATATACGAAAGGAAGGTCTTCGTAAGGCTTTGAAGATACCCGAGCGATACGAGATATTGCTTGTTTTGGCTCTGGGTAAGCCCAAAGAAAAGGTAGTGATAGAAACGGTTGGAGCAAANGGNGATACCAAGTACTGGCGTGATAGTGAAGGGGTGCACCATGTGCCCAAGCGCCCCCTCGGTGAAATAATCATCNGTTAGCTGATGCCCTTAAGCGCTGTTTTTNAAGTAAAGGAAGCTTTGTCAGGAAGGAGATAGCTTATGGAAGTTAGGCTTAATACGCATGGGCGGGACTCATTGGCAACAAAAGTCTTCTTCAGCGACGAAAATGGTTTCGAAGTTGCCTCCGTAATCGTGACAGGTAAAACTGATGCTGTTCTCATCGATGCACAGTGGACGTTGTCAAATGCCCACCGGGTAATCGCGGAGATATTGGAAACAGGCAAATATCTTGAAACGATTTACATTACCCATGCGCATCCCGACCATTACTTTGGATTGGGCACTATTGCAGAAGCCTTCCCGGAAGCCCGGGTTGTAGCACTCCCTTCAGTAGCCCGTGTCATAAACAAACAGTTTTTTGGCAAAATAGAGCACTGGGAAAAAGTGATAGGAGTTACAAACGTACCTAGAAAAACAGCCAAAATTGAGTCTCTCACCGAGAACTACTTCGAACTGGAAGGGGAACGTATCGAGATTATCCTCGAAGTGATGGGGGACATGAAATATAACACAGTAGTCTGGATTCCTTCAATACGGACTCTGGTCGGCAGCGATGTTCTTTTCAACCAAGCACATCCTTTTACGTGCGAGCTTACTGCCGAAGAACGTCAGCAATGGATACGGGATATTGAGCGCTTGGAGAAATTGGATGCTGAGGTAATAATTCCTGGCCACCAGAAACCGGGAATGCCCTTCGACTCCAGTTCATTCGATTTCACCAAAAACTATCTTGTCGCTACTGAAGAGGAACTGGCAAGAACAAAGGACGTAGCCAGTTTCTATTACGCCATGGTTAAACGCTTCCCGGAAGCTAATCTCTTCATCAGTAGTGAAATGAACGCAAATGTGTTCAAAGGGGGAATGAGCTGGAATTGGCGGGAATATTAGGGTATGGTTATTGAGCATTGAAAACAACTGAGAAGGATGAAACTCATGAAACTAAAAGACAAAATAGCTATTATTACTGGTGGGGGGACTGGCATAGGGAAGGCCATTAGCCTAGCCTTGGCCAACGAAGGAGCCGCCGTGGTCATAGCGGCTCGTAACCTCTCTAGATTGGAACAGGCAGCTAAGGACATCAAATCTAGAGGCGGTAAGGCAAGGGTGATACAGACCGATATTTCTGACCATGAACAGGTAAGGCGGATGGTGGCTCAGACGATCGAAGACTTTGGACAGATTGATATATTGGTGAATAATGCTGCCAGGGGTACCTTCAATAACGCTGATGTGGTCGATATGAATCTGAAGGAGTGGCATGATAGTTTGGCAATAAATCTGACCGGGATGATGTTTTGCTCTCGGGAGGCACTTAAATATATGATTCCCCGCAAGAGCGGCAATATTATCAACATTAGCAGCGTGGCGGGAATATCTGGGGTCCCCAAAGAAAGCCCATATGTCGCCAGCAAATGGGGCGTAATCGGCTTTACAGAAGCCCTGGCTATCGAAGTCGGTAAATTCGGTATTCGTGTTAACTGCATCAGCCCCGGTGCTACTCTGACTCAAGAATTTGAGGACTGGGTGAGGGTTTCGGCTGCCGATGCCGGTATCTCCTATGAAGAAATGATGAGTAAGATTGCGTACAATAATGCCCTGAGGAGAATAGCAGAACCATCCGAAATAGCGGCTTGTGTTGTGTTTCTGGCTTCAGATGATTCCAGCGCCATGACTGGACACAATCTCGTTGCCAGCTGTGGCTTTCACTTAATTCACCCAAACATGATCCACTGAGCACGTGTCGAATCGACCTCTAGATGATATAATCATCGAATAGATATAAACCGAAGGGAAGGCAAGAGTATTATGCCACGCTATTTTATTTGGACCATCGGCTGCCAGATGAATAAGGCAGAATCCCAGCAAATAGCTGGCTACCTAGATTCTGCTGGCTATCAGGCAGCGACTTCTTTTTCCAATGCCGATTTACTGGTTCTCAATACATGCGTCGTAAGACAAAGCGCTGAGAATAAGGTCCTAGGTACCCTGAGTCTGTTAAAAGGCCTAAAAGCTAAACATCCCGATCTCCAGATACTTGTTACCGGGTGTTTGGTCAACTCCCACACTCAGGAATTGCAAAAACGATTTCCTCACGTTGACTTACTATTTAAGCCTGGCGATTATCCTGAACTAATTGCCTGGGGGCGAAAGCAAAGCATACCTATTGAGCAGAGATTGCTTTGCTACTCTCGAAATTACGATAAGATAGCTCCCTCGACATGCGCACTTATCCCCATTATTCAGGGCTGTGATAATTTTTGCTCATATTGCATTGTCCCCTACAGGAGGGGAAGGGAAGTGAGCCGGCCCATGGAGGAGATAGTCTGTGAAGTGGCGGAGCTAGTAAGGCGAGGCATAAAAGAGGTAACTTTGCTGGGGCAGAATGTTGATTCTTACGGACACGATTTACCCGGGCATCCCGACCTTGCTGATTTGCTGAGAGAATTAAGCAACATAGATAACCTTGCCAGGATTCGCTTCCTGACAAATCACCCAAAGGATATGAGCCTGAAGCTCATTGAGACTATGGCTTCTTTGAGGAAGGTCTGTGAGCATCTGGAATTGCCGGTTCAATCAGGGGATAATGATATATTGAAGGCTATGAATCGAGGGTATACCGTGGAACGATATAGAGAGCTTGTTCACACCATTCGCCGTAAGATCCCTCAAATATCCGTGAGTACTGATATAATAGTGGGCTTTCCTGGCGAAACAGAGGAGCAGTTTGAGCACAGCCTATCTCTGGTCAAGGAGATGATGTTTGATGTTGTTCATGTGGCAGCTTATTCTCCTAGGTCGGGCACCGTTGCCTGGCGGGAATATCAAGATGACATTACTGCGGAAGTGAAGAAGGAAAGGCTCAATAAGATTGAGGAGCTTCAAACAGCTATAGCCAGCGAGATTAATTCGCAACTTAGAGGCAGGGAAGTAGAGATGCTGGTACAAGGTAGAAAGAAAGGGAAATGGTTTGGGCGCACCCGGAGTAATAAACTAGTATTCTTTGAAGATGACGGCGATTGGCAGGGCCAATTAGCGAAAGTCCAGATTGAGAAGGCAAGTCCCTGGTCGCTGGGAGGAAAGGTTAAAATATAGTTAATCAAAGGAGGATACATGGAAGAATTTTTTGCAAACTACGGAATGATCATCTTTTTTGTAGCAATTTTTGCCGCTATGTATTTCTTGATGATCAGACCAAGGCAGAAGCAACAAAAACAACACGAGGCAATGATGCAGGAACTGAGAGTGGGAGACAGGGTGATTATAGCTGGCGGGATTTACGGACAAATTGAAAGTCTCAGTGAAGATACTGCCATCCTGAGGATAGAGTCCGGGGCAACAATGAAAGTTGCTAGAAGCAGTATACTTGGCAAACAGGAAGTTGAGGAGAGTGGTAAGGGAATATTCTGACGTTTATGCCTGAAGAATCTTCTCTAGGCCGCCTTTTTTCTCCCAGCAGTGTTGCTATCATAGGGGCTTCTTTAAATCCTTTTTCCGGGGGATACCAATTTACCCGTTTTCTTATAGACCACGGCTTCCATGGCAAACTTTATCCGGTGAACCCAACATTAAGTGAGATTCTTGGGCTTAAAGTCTATCCCAGGCTAACGGAGATCCCTGAATCAAGTATAGACTATGTAATCTCCTGTATACCGGCTGAGGGTGTCCTGTCTTTGCTTGGGGATTGTGGCAAGAAAAATGTCAAGCTTGTCCACCTATTTACAGCTAGGCTGAAAGAGACAGGAAGAGATAAAGAAACAAAGCTTCAAGGTGAAATACTGGAAAAGGCGAGTAAGTTGGGCATTAGAATTCTCGGCCCAAATTGTATGGGAATCTATTATCCAAAGTTAGGGTTGTCTTTTAACCACGAGTTGCCCAGAGAAAGCGGACCGGTGGGGGGATTTTTCCAGAGTGGTGGGGGAGCTGGAGAGTTTGTCCGCTACGCTGCTTTGAGAGGAGTCCGTTTCAGTAAAATTATAAGCTACGGTAATGCTTCAGACATTGATGAGGTTGAGTTATTAAACTATTTCGCCTCTGATAGCGAAACAAAGGTAATTGCTTCCTATATTGAGGGAGTTAAGGATGGCAGGAAATTTATTGAGGCGTTAGCCCTGGCTGCGAAAAAGAAGCCAGTCATAATTCTCAAGGCGGGAAGTGGTGGAACGGGGGCTAAATTAGCACTATCTCATACTGCATCGCTAGCTGGCTCTGTCAAGGTTTGGCAAGCAGTGTTAAGGCAATATGGTGCAGTTATGGTCAGTAATTTTGAAGAGCTAATAAACCAGGTTGTCGCCTTTAACTTTTTACCACCCATCGCCGGCAGGAAGGTAATAGTTGCTGGGGGTGGCGGTGGTAAGAGTGTGGTCTCGGCCGATGTCTGGGAAGAGGAGGGCTTCGAGCTACCGGACTTATCTGCGGAGTTTAGAAAGAAGCTTAAAGAAAAAATCCCTGAACTCTGGGATTGGGTTAGAAATCCGATAGATGCCTCTCTTTTTCAAGGCACACCCATGGTAGATGTAAACGTGCTGGAGTGGCTCAGTAATGAAGACGGATTCGATATTTGGGTTGCTAATTTGACTCAGGATGACCCTTTGCCCAATGATATATGGGAAAATGTACTGGCACTGAACTTTTTGAACAGCGTAATAGCAATTAAGAAGAATGGTAAGCCGGTAGTCTGTGTTATTGAAACGGGAGAAATTGGTTTAGAGGAGATGGAAAGCTGGAAATGGAGAGCTATTGCTGAGACGAGAGGGCAAATAATCGACCAGGGTTTGGCTGTTTTCCCTTCTCCGGAGAGGGCGGCAAAAGCAATAAGGAGATTAGTAGATTACTGGGCATGGCGGGGAAATGAAAACTAATTATTGTGATTATATTATAGTGGGCAGTGGCATTGCCGGGCTTTATATTGCCTTGCTGGCTATAGAACGGGGCAGCGTCCTCGTCCTGACTAAGGGAAGCATAGATGACTGCAACACCAAATATGCTCAAGGAGGCATTGCTGTGGCCATGGGCAAGGATGATTCTCCCGAGATCCACTTTAAAGACACCATGGCTGCTGGAGGTGGCTTAAATGATGTCAAGGCAGTGCGCATTTTGACTGATGAGGCTGCTGATTGCATTGCTGATTTAATCAAATTCGGGGTGCCTTTCGACACTTTGGACGGTGAGATTACCTTGACAAGAGAGGCAGCCCATAGTGTGCCGCGCATTATGCATGCTGGCGGAGATGCCACCGGGGAGCATATCGAGGTTACCTTAAGTCGTCAGGTGCGCTCTAGTCCTATCAAAGTCTTGGAAAATTGTCTGGCTAGCGAAATTTTAGTCCGGAAGGGTAGGGTAAATGGCGTGAAAGCCCTCGATTGTCGCACTGGCTCTGTAGAAGAGTATAGTTGCAAATTTCTTATCTTAGCTACCGGTGGTGCTGGGAGGTTGTTTAAATATACCACTAACTCCGATGTAGTCACTGGCGATGGGATAGCATTGGCTTTCGAAGATGGTGCTGAAATAAGCGATATGGAATTTTTCCAGTTTCATCCCACTGTTCTACGCCTGCCCGGAGTAGCTCCTTTCCTCATCTCTGAAGCGGTCAGGGGGGAGGGTGGCATACTGAGAAATGTGGAAGGGCGTCGTTTCATGCTGGATTATGCTGCTGAGGCCGAACTGGCGACCAGAGATATAGTGGCTCGCAGCATCGTCTATGAAATGAAGAAGACCCACAGCGATAGGGTTTTTCTGGACGTTACCCATTTACCATCTCGGTTAATTACCACCCGCTTTCCTCACATATATCGCTTTTGTCGGGACCATGGCCTGGATATCACGAGGGGGCTTATTCCTGTAGCCCCAGCCGCCCATTACCTGATGGGAGGGGTGAAGGTCAATATCTGGGGAGAGACAAATATCCCGGGGCTATTTGCTGCTGGCGAGACCGCCTGCACTGGAGTGCATGGTGCTAACAGGCTGGCATCAAATTCCCTGCTTGAGTCAGTTGTTTTCAGCAAGAGGATGGTGCAAAGGACTGAAATGACTGCCCCACCTCGTCGTCGCAAGAAGCGAGGCAACGAAGCAATTTCCCACAGCCTGCCTTCTAGAGAAGCGCTATCTAATGTGCCACCGCTTAACCTGCCCAACCTGCAGTCCCTTATGTGGGATAAAGTAGGAATCATTCGTTCTGGCAAGAGCCTTAAGGAGGCGGCAAGCATCTTAGCCACCTGGGAAAGTCTCCTACCTCAACCCAGTGACCGCCCATCCTATGAACTGAGTAATTTGGTATTATGCGCCCGGCTCGTGACTGAGGCGGCTTTGCTCCGCAAGGAAAGTCGTGGCGCGCACTTCCGTACAGATTTCCCACGGACTTCGCCAGAATGGCAACGGCATATCATTTTCAGGAAAAATGTCATCAAGTAAGCTCCAGATTGAAGAAATTATCGACCGCGCCTTAGCGGAGGACCTTGGTAAAGGCGATGTAACTACTGAGGCCTTGATACCCGGCGACAAACAAGGGACAGGCTTTATCGTGGCTAAGAAGGAAGGCATTCTGGCTGGCACAGGGGTGGCCAAACAGGTTTTCCATCGGGTTGATCCAGAGTTGAAGGTTGATATTCTTCTGGAAGATGGGGCTAGAATTAAGCTGGGCAGCAAAATAGCCAAAGTGTCAGGCAGCATTGCCAGCATTCTCAAGGCTGAAAGGGTCGCCCTGAATTTCCTCCAGCGTTTGAGTGGCATTGCCTCCGAGACCAATTGCTATGTCGAAGCGGTCAAGGGATTGCCGGTGCGCATCATGGATACCAGAAAGACCACCCCGGGCTTGAGGTCGTTGGAGAAACATGCCGTCAAAGCAGGTGGTGGTGAGAACCATCGTATGAATTTAAGCGATGGCATACTAATTAAGGATAATCATTTAGCGGCGCTCCGCAGCCAGGGATTGAATATTAAGGAGATTGTAACCAAAGCCAGGCAAAATTCTCCGCAGCGTCTGACGGTCGAGGTGGAGGTCGGNACCGTGTCAGAAGCTTTNGAAGCCGTGGAAGCCGGGNCAAATATCGTCATGCTTGACAATATGAATCTCGAGGATATGCGTAAGGCGGTAAAGTCTATTCATGGACGTGCTTTAATCGAAGCTTCGGGTGGAATTACGCTGGGCAATGTTCGGGCTGTGGCTGAAACCGGCGTTGATTTTATTTCCATTGGCGCCCTTACCCACTCCGCCACGGCTTTGGACATCAGCCTTGAGCTTGAAGCTCACCAATGATTAAGAAGTCAGTAAGCGCTCTTCTCAGCAATAACCAGATAGCGTTCTGGTCTGTCCTCGAAGTGGGTTATCTTCAATCCTGCCTGCTTTATTAAACCTCTTAGCTGAAGTTCATCTGGTAGAAGGTCACTGGCAACTATGCCGCCAATGGATTGATGAAGCTGGTTAAGCGTCTCCCGGCTCATGGTGTGGCAAATGACCAGTCGGCCATGATTTCTGAGCACCCTGGCTATTTCCTTTAATGCCTTGACCTTGTCGTCGAAATGAGGAAAAGCGCTGTTGCATATAGCCAGGTCCACAGAGTTATCAACCAGGGGAATGGCGAGAACATCAGCCTGAGCAAGACCAACTATAGGCGGGAAGTTTTTAGCTTGCGCTTGAACTAGCATCTCCACTGAAAAATCCAGGGCTACAATTTTTCCTTCATCACCTAGCTCTGCGATTAGAAAGGGTAGAAGGACGCCCGTACCGCTGCCAATATCAAGCACATAGTATCCCGGTTTAATGCCTAATTCCTTGACGATGTTGTCCAGACGCTTCAACCTCTCTTGGGTAAGCTCTTTATCCCAGGTTGGGGCTAGTTGGTCGAAATATTCTTGAAGTTGCATAGCTAACCTGCCAGAGGAATTTGCTGCCATCCTTTAACTTTTCTCTTAGGGGAGAATGCCGTTGCCAGGCCGAAGATAATCGCAGAAGTTATCACTATGGAGGCGCCTGAGGGGATATCCAGCAAATATGAGGCGACAAGTCCAGCCCAGCAAGAAATAACGCCAAAAGCAGCAGCAATAAGGAGCATCTTTTTTAAGCTATAAGTAAGTTGATAGGCAGCTGCTGCGGGATTGAGAATAAGGCAGTAGATAAGCAGACCGCCGATACTTTGCAGCGAGGCAGTTATAGTCACGCCGGTGGAAAACAACAAGCCGTAGAAAATAACTGTCGCCGGTATGCCCACGGCTAAAGCTACTTCCCGATGGCAAATCACCGCCTGGATTTCCTTATAGAAAACGACCACCAGCCCGACTATTACGCCTGTGGTAGCTGCTAAAAAGATGATGTCCTGTTGCGTAACGGTCAATATACTCCCCCAGAACAGGTTTAAGGCTTCAGTCCTGGCCCCGTGCATCAGTCCCATGAACAGGAAAGCCAGTCCCAGCATCAGGGAGAAGATAATACCTATGGAAGTATCGGGATTTAATTCACCACGGTCAGCTACGGGTCCGATAATGGCTGCCGAAGCCAGGCTGAAGAGCAAGGCACCAATCAAGGGATTAAATCCCAGCCAGAGGCCGAGGAGTGCTCCGGCAAAAGCAGCGTGGGCAATGCATACACCGATAAACGAAAGGTGCATGGTAACTACGAAGACGCCCACTAAAGAGCAGGTTATGCCACCGAGTAGCCCGGCCAGGATGGCATTTTGCATGAAGTGGTACTGTAAAATAGACAAATCCATTCCATCACCTATCGTTATGTCTGAAATGGAGCAATCTCAGTTGGTACCGAGACCGGAGCTCCGTAAAGCTGACTCAATACCTCTTCCCGGAGCATGGACTCCGGGCTGCCTTGCTGCCATATCTTACCATCCTTCATTAGAATCAGCCGCTGGCAAACAGAGGGCAGCATTCTAAGGTCATGGGTGACAAATAGAGTGGTCGTATGGTATTCCCTGTGAATGAGCTGTATCAGGCTTAAGATTTCGCGTTGAGCCTTTTGGTCTATTGAAGCTGTCGGCTCATCGAGAAGAAATATCTCAGGCTGCTGAACTAAAGCTCGGGCAATGGCTGCCCTTTGATATTCGCCTCCGGATAGATGTCCTATTGGGCGCTGGGATAAATGAGATATGCCTACCATTTCCAATACCTCATCCACGGTTTCCCGTTGAACTTGTGTTGGCCGGCGGAATAGTCCCAGGCGACCATAGCAGCCTACCATTACCGTCTCCCTGACATTGATGGGCAGCCTGGGGTCGATACGCTCTACTTGGGCCACATAGCCTATGCGCTTCCTTAAACTAATGCTATTTCTACCATTTAGACGCGACCCTAATACCCAGGCTTGTCCATGGACCAATTTGCCTAGGCCATTGATTACTGTGAGCAGGGTAGTTTTGCCGGCGCCGTTAGGTCCGACAATGCCAATGAATTCTCCTTTCCTGACCTGCAAAGACACGCCCTGTAGAGCCACATCTTCCCGGTAAGAAACTACAGCGTCTTGAATCTTGATGACCGTGTTATCCATATTGTTCCCTCCATTCATTCAAAGCTTCTAGCAGTAAATCAAAGTTCTTATCTATTGCCTTCTCCCAGGTCTCGGTATTTCCCAGGCCGCCGGGAAAGTTGGATATGGTTACCGGAATGGCTTCAATATCCTGTTCCATAGTTGCGCCTAGCGTCGCAGACCCGCTCTGGAGATTGTCGATGACCAGAGCTACGCCAGCGTCTTTAGCCTCGGTTATTAGTTGGGCCACATCGGTCGTACTTAGGTCTTCAGGCCGGCCGAAGGTAGCCACGATGTCAAACCCAGCCCACTCTACAAATCCCTCTTGCATGGCAGCGCAGATTACTTTTACTCCGTCTACTCCGGCTTCCTGCAGTTCATTTTTTACATCTTCGCCATAAGCCAAAATAGCCTGTTCCCTTTCCGCAGCTCTCTCTTGATAGTACGCAGTGTTCTCCAGGTCTATCTCGCCCAGAGCTTGAGCAATCTTGCTTACTGCTTCAGCCTGGACCGCCGGTACCATCCAGTTGCCCATAACATTAAGAACCGTGATAATAAGGTTGGGATTTTCCGCAGCCTCAATCGCTCCATTGATATTCTGGAAATATTGCTGGTAATCGTGGATAAAGAGGGCTTTGCTGTTAGCCAGTGCCTCGATATCGCTTGGCTTTACATCGTAATGTCCCGGACACAAGCCAGGCGGTATGAGGGTGCGAGTTTCCATTTTGTCAGCAGCTATATCCTGGATGATGTTGCCGATAAGCGAGCTCCCGGCCATGATATTGATTTTTGCAACCGCTTGCCCAGCAATACCTGGTCTGGCTTGTGTCTGAACCTGCCCTTGTATCAACACGGTAGGAAGTAAGACAAAAGCATAAAATACTATGGCGACTGCCAGTAAGTATATCGCAGATAGAGATTTCCAAGAGCTTTTCCTCATTGCCTTCTTAACACTCCATGCATTTGCAACTAATTGCAATTATCGGGCAAAAAAATTAATCCTTTTCCAGTTGTATTTGAGACTTTAAGAAGTCTATCTGCCGCACCTTGCCCTGGAAAACCTTCCGTTCTCCAAAGAGAGTCTCTACTTCTACCTGCCGGTCAGCAATTGTCAGGTGTGCGATATCCTCCAGAATTGGCTTGTCGCCTTCTTTAGCCTCATAAAGTTTAGCCATGCACATCCTAANGCCTCTCCTTGCTCTTTGACAGGGCCTGTTTTGCTTTCGTTAGCTCGTCGCTAACCGTAGCCATCTTGGTGGCTGCCTTTTGTAACTGTTTTGCTAACTCAGTGGATGATGAGGCAGCCTTATCAGCCCAGTCGCGGAACTCTTGCTCGTGCTCGCTGTTATGTTCAATCCAGTAGTCAAGCAGAATTTTTAGTTTTTCTTGAATGTCATCCATGGCTTGTTAATCTTTGTTTCCTTTCTTTCTACGGCATCCCCGGCACTCTCCTGAAATGGCCAGGTGTCTTAGGTCGGCGTCAAAACCATATTTTTGAAGCAGTGTATTTTTTAACGGATGTAGCGCAAACTCCTCCATGTCTATTACCTTGCCGCAGCTATGGCAAACGAGGTGATGGTGGTGCCCTTTATCAGCAACGTGATAGCGGACACGTCCTTCGCCGAAGTTAGTTTCCGTAACTAAATTCAATTGCTTCAGCAGTTCAAGAGTGCGATAGACAGTGGATATATTGGCATAGGGATAACGACGGTGTAATTGCTTGTAGAGCTCTTCAGCGCTGATGTGCCTGTCGGCGTTATGAAGCGCCTCGATGACCAGCATGCGCTGGGGAGTTAAGCGGTGTCCCTTTTCGCGAAGAACTTCGTGGCAGCTCATTGGCAGGGGGTATTATAACAAGGAAGCAAAATTATTGCAACAAGTTGCAGCAGAGTTTCCACTGTTCCTTTGGCCTATTCCACTAGGAGGGAGAAGTATTTTGGACATTTGATATTGTATACAATTGTGGAGCTCTGGACGTTCACTTACTATTACTAACTCTCAAATAATTAGCAACTTCATTAATCATTGAGAGGTTGTCTTTCATAATTTAGATATCTGCTATAATGCCTTCATTAGGCTCATATAAGTGAAAAGAGTTGACATATTAGTGATTGCAGTAGCATTAATTGCTGGTGTGGTGGGCTGTGATGGTGAATCTTATGCCCTCGTTATCGCCAGCACGGAAGGAGGTTCTGTTACCGCCCCTAGACAAGGAATATTTATCTATGACGAGGGAACAGTGGTTAATCTAACGGCTGAGGCTGAGGAGGGCTACTACTTCGTAAGCTGGACTGGTGATGTAGCCACTATTGCCGATGTCAATGCTGCTACAACCACCGTCACGATGAACGCAGATTACTCTATAATGGCCAACTTTGTGGAAACGTGGGCGGCTTTCCCCAACCCTGACGTTGGAGCAGCGATAAGGGGGGACATCGTGGAAAGAGGTTACCTCTTCCCTTCAGACGTTCAGGATCACAACCCTTTCCATTAATCATTTGAATATCGCCCAATTTATACCCTTGTTATTCGCATCAAATAGGTATAGAGAACAGAATCACTGTGATCAGTTGCCAATGCAACTATTTTCTCGCCTTGCTTTCCAGCGATATGGTGACCGGCCCATCATTGTGGATTTCCACCAGCATATGCTCCTGAAAAAGCCCGGTTTCCACCCTGAGCCCTGTGGAGCGGACTTGCTCCACAAAATACTCATATAGTTCCTTAGCCAGGTCTGGTGGGGCGGCCGCGGTGAAGTCGGGCCGTCTGCCTTTGCGTGTATCAGCCAGAAGAGTAAACTGGCTTACTGCTAAAATATCTCCCTTAGTATCCAGCGCCGAGAGGGAAAACTTGCTTGACTCGTCGGCAAAAATACGCAGGTTAACCACTTTGTTTGCCAGGTAGCTGGCATCCTGCTTTGAATCACCTTGAGCCACGCCCAGAAAAACCACCAGCCCCGGCCCAATCTGGCCTACTATCTTGTCATTCACGCTCACTGAGGCTCGGGAAGCCCGCTGCACTAATGCTTTCATCTTGATTTAGCTCATATAATTATGCCACCTTCTCCAATTTATTTCCGCTTGATTATTCTGAGGACATAATACTTGATTTGTAGTAGGCCTAACTGGTATGGTGTCTCTGGAATTCTAATGACTTAGGATCATGTGCCGAGAGGCGTAGGGGTTCGAGTTCCCCTTCCACACCATCAGAAGTCCAGCGACGACTGGCTCTTAATGCAAATAGGTCATCTGGAGCCCAATCGTTGGAATTAGTGACACAATGGCTGCTAATGACGCTTGATTCGTTGATAGACGCTGCGCTTGTTTCAAAGCAAGTACTGAGACAGCGGCGAACCAGATTACGGAAATACTCAGACGAATCGCAGTCACTGTCCCACCGTAAATCGCAGTTCCCCACGGGTGAGGTAGAAATATACCTGTGAATTCGGGCAACCAGCTAAACGGAAGCATCAAAACATAAGGGAATCCCAATACTGCCAAGTTTTCCTCAAAAGACCCTTGACCACCCAATTTCCTGGAAAGTAACTGGGCTGAGCCAGCAAACAATATCCAACCAATAAGACCTACCGGGATGGTGAAAAAGGTCTGCCAGAGGTAATAGGATTCTGTTGGAATCCTCAGAAATGGTTCATATCCAGACGGCACACCACCCTTAGCCCAACTTATTAATACAGCAATGCTATAAAGGATGCTGAGAAGTAAAACGGCGGCAAGACCATAAACTACCTTCTTTTCTTCCATTATGACCTGTCTGATGGTCTGTTGAGGGTGAATTATAATTCCCCCACAATATGACCAGAATTTCCTAAAAGAGAACATTATTGTCTTCTCCGGCCTAATAGCTTCACTATTATAAATAAGCTATTTTGCCAAATCAAACACTCAGCCTGAATACTGCCTCAAAGGTCTAATATTAATACTTTAGCTCCACCAACTTGGCTCCTAAATAACCTCTCCCGATTATTCTGGGGACATAATACCTGATTTGTAGCAGGCCTGATCCTTCACAAGGTGAAGGATGGTGTCCCTGGAATTTACCGGGGTTTATTCAAGAGTTTGAAAGGGTTTAGGACCTCATTTTGAAGCTGGCAGCTGCTTTTCTGTCGCAGGCCTTCTCAAATCGATTCCACGATATCGGCGAACTGCTCAAGCCCCAATTCAGCGAGCTTTGTTTTAGTGGGCACGCCCTTCTGGATATCCCAACCTCTCTCCTCATAATACGTGTCGAGCATCGTTTCCAAGTCTTCTCTGCTAAGACGCCTTCCGAACCAATCTGTCAGATAGCGGTCCCCTTCACGGGCTGGCAGTGGAGTCTCGATATTCTGCAGATACACTGGCGGTATCCTGTCGTCTTCCCTGTTGAACCCTTCCCTGACGTTAAGCAGTTTTTCCAGATTGAAAACTCTTTCCCC
>JGI2173J19968_10000148_pt1 | contig 23034 bp, 19 predicted proteins | sample DeeMarSWOR136_30_FD_19968 | JGI IMG/M metagenome (IMG submission 19968) | reverse complement strand
AGCGGCAGGGAACCTCAGAAATTCGGGGTGCTGCCCGAGGATGCAGAAGCGCTGGTCATGGATATTCTCCCGCTCCAGAACATCGCCATCCAAGGAGTGATGACTATGGGGCCCATGTTCGGAGACCCGGAGGATGCCCGGCCTTACTTCATAGAGACACGAAAAACATTCGATAAATTGAGGACCCTTTCGCTTCCCGGAGTCGAGATGAAATATCTGTCGATGGGGATGACCAATTCCTACAAGGTCGCTGTGGAAGAAGGTGCTAATATCGTCAGGATTGGAACAAAAATCTTCGGCCCGCGAGAATAAGTAAGAGCCACTTAATATATCTAAAGTTCCTGATCTTCTTTTCTCGTTCCAAAAGAATGTGAAACGCTGTTATCCACTTTGCATTCTGTAATTACCATTTTATGAGATTGCCGCGCTTCGCTCGCAATGACACAAAGCGAAAAAGGATTCTGCAACTCTTATCTTGCTCCTTTTGTTGGGCTTTTTCTAAATCAGTATTCCTTCTTCCCAGCCCAGCTTGATGAGCTGAATTTTGTCAGGGCTGCTGACTCCGAGGCCATGCCGGGTATCAGCCAGAAAGATATGCTTGGCAGGAGGCTGGAGAGGCCGGTCATCGCCGAAGAACTCGCGGCGTTTAGCCTCCAGAATACGGACTCCAACGGCATCGACAGCGACCGGATCCCGGCTGACCAGTACTCCCTTATATTCCCAGACATATTGATTGCTGTAATGATGGGGACCTATGCCGTGGAAAAGGGGATTCAGCATGAGCAGGATATTCAGCCTGGTTCTCTCTTTGATGTTATACTCGGTCCATAACCTGGCCAGGTCCGCGCAGGAATCGCCGTGGTAATCCGGAAGATAACGGACGAAGGTGATCGGGTTTTTGATGCATCCTCCCATCCCGGACCAGTGATGAGTTCTTGCCGGCCGGGCATTGATGAGCGCGGTCGCCCTCTGGAATAGCGGATTCCTCTTCACACCCCTATCGTCAATGCCGATGTTCTCCTCGGGGACGCCGGCATCCATGACCCTCCGCTTCAGAGCTTGCTCAACCTCTCTCGTGGTTGAGATCGGACGCCAGACATTGCTCTTGATGCCGACAATATCTGACGGCTTTATGATCTGCTTCCAAGCCGCCACAGGATTTCTCACATCAAAAAGAGCGCAGATAGCCTCATCCAGCATATTCTGGATGACAGCAGGATCGGGTTTGTTGAACGAAATCAGGACATTCTCGTCTCTGATAAGAACGACTTTGACTTTTCCGTCATCTGCGGATTTTCCGAAAGGCTCCTCTCCCTTTTTTGTCTTAAAACTGCAGGCCCAGGCCCCTGTAAACGGAGTCATGGCTGCCACCTTCAGAAAATCACGTCTGGTTATGACTTTTTTCCCCACTCACGCCTCCTTCTCATCTGATAATTTTATTTATAAGAAGCAGCCGGAACAATCTCTCTGGAAGTGCATTATATTTAGAAATGGTCTTTCTTCGAAATTTCCTATTCTATTTTATCGACAACCTTCCCCACTATATCCCTGGCGAAGGGTACCGAGGGCGCATTAAAGACGATGATCACAAAATCTCTCTTCACCTGAGCCGCTGTCCACTTCATGTCTTCTGTTTGAACCAGACCTACCTCCTCTGCATCGGGCATGTAAGCATCAATGAAGCTCTTAAATGCCTGGGAAGCCTTTTCCTCTTCAAGGTAGCGGACCACAAGAAGATGGCTTTTCTCATTTTTCTCCCGGTAAGTGCCGAGAGCAGCTTCTGTCTCCTGGTCAAGAAGAAGGATATTCTCATCAGATACATAAAAGTGGTAATTCAGGATCAAATGGTTGTGAAAATAATGGACGCTTTTCTCGACAAGGTCTTCCTGGGGAAGAAGAGCCACGATATCAGGCGTCTCCCCTTCGCTCCGGATGGAAGAAGCCACTTTTTTAGCCAGAGAAAAAAGAGCCTCCTTGGTTTCCTCTGTCTCCTCTTCCGCGTAGAGGGAGATGAAGAAACGATCCTTCCAGAAGGACAGAAGCCCTCCTTTATACGTCGACCCTCTGCCGACTCCAGCATCCTCACCTTCAAGGTCATGGGTAAAAACCCCGAAGGCATCCCGGGAGGATGACATCTCGAACACATCCGCTACAATGTCAGGCTGGTTTTCCTTTGAATACCTTCTCGCCAGTAGAAGGGTGAAATTATAAGAACGATAGACCTCCCCTGCGCCATCGATATAATCAAAGATAGTCTGCGGATCAAAAAGATCGTCCTTACCTTTTGCCTCCCAGCCTCGGACTTCGCGAGGCAATAGATCTTCCAGAATCTTTCTCTTTTCTTTCCTATCCATACTCATCAAGCTTATCCCTCCTATCAGGAAAAGGAAAATGAGCATCCAGGATATCCTCTTCATGTTAGAAATTCTAACAAAATATTCTAAAAAACGTAAGGATTTCCTTGCCCGGTTGGAAGCCGTGACCGATTCATCTGCCTCACGAAGCTCTCAAACTCCTATTCAGAGAGTTTAAATTTTCATAACTTACTTAAAAAAAAAGAGTTGATTAATTCTTATAATTTCTATATATTTATGTTGAAATAAGTGAAAAAATGGGCTACTATCATGTCTTAATAAAATAATAATCAGCTTATGAGGAGGAATCATGATAAGGCTTTCCACAAAAGGAAGGTACGGGGCCCGCTTAATGCTCAACCTTGCCTATCACTACAAAAACGGAAATGAAGCGGTCATACTCAAGAGCGTATCCGACGAAGAAGACATCTCTATTCGCTATCTGGAACAAATCGTCATCCCTCTCAAGATCAACAGGCTCGTCAAAAGCATCCGGGGAGCAGGTGGCGGTTACACCTTAGCCCGGCATCCCTCCAAGATCAAGTTGAATGAAATCCTTCATGCCCTGGAAGGGTCGTGCTGTCTGGTGGAATGCGTGGAGGACAACGACTTCTGTAATCGCATGGGGGTCTGCGCAACCTATGAGATCTGGAAAAAAGCCAGTGATATCTTGAAGGATTACTTCGGAAATATCACTCTCCAGGACCTCATCGAGATTTCCAACAGAAAAAACAGCAAACCCAAAGCAAAGAGTAAGTCCAAGAGCAATTAATCCGGCCGGGCATCACGGCGCGCCGAGATTCCTTTGTGAGGAAAGCTATCCAATCGATTTAAATAAGCATCACGAAAATAGCAGAAGCCTGTTTTCTTCCTTGATATTTTTCTAATCCTGTCAACCCCTTCCTCCGTTTCTCCAAATCCTCGCCGCTATCTCGATCCTTTATCCATCGAGACTGATCTCCTGCTTACTTATTTTGTAAATTTTTTCTTGCCCCTAATATCTATTTATTGCATAATATTTATTTATTTTATAATTATTATCTATTGAGTATTATTTATAAATATAGTATATATCTCATTCGCGGATTTAGTATATAATCTGGACACCGGTCTTTTGACCTAACCTGCGTTATGCCGGCTACCGAAGAGAACTCTTGGAAATATGAGGAAACAGAGCTCAACGGTGAACACACAGGCTTTCGATCCTGTGGATAAAATAGATATAAAATAATCAAGGAGGTTCACTTTGCGGACGAAAATAACGAGCAAGATGAAATTACCTTCTGTTCAACTGATCGGCATCATCGGGCTGGCATTAGCCATTTCCGGATTTCTGGCCGGTGCCAGGCCTGCAGCCCAAGAAGCAGACATGGAGACCTGCGCAGACTGCCACGATGACCTGGTTAAAATGTTCACGTTTAATCCTCACGCAACTATAGGAGCAAGCAGCTGTACTGACTGTCACGGAAGCGCGGAAACTCATCTGGAAGAAGGAGGCGGAACCAACATCTTCTCTTTCAAGGCGGAAGAGCTACCCACTGAAAAATCCAAAAAATGTCTGACCTGCCACTCGCGAACCAATTCCAGATTCATGGCGAGTTCACACGGAAAAGCAGCTCTGGACTGCACCACGTGTCACGTCATTCACGCCGAACAGACCAGACCATCCCTTCTTGAGACCAGTGCTGTAAAAAGCTGCTTTACATGCCATCAGGAGGTGTATTCCCAATTTCAACTCAATGAACGGCACAGGCTTCAAGAGGGAATCATGGACTGCACAACCTGTCACAATCCCCATGAGCCGGCAACACGGGAAAGATTGGCCGGGTTCAAACATCAGGCATGCCTGGAATGCCATACCGATAAAAGCGGCCCGTTTCTGTATGAACACGGCGCATCACAAGTCGAAGGATGTTCGACATGTCACGATGTCCACGGATCACCCAACCGACATATGCTGACTCACCAGAGCACCTCAGATCTATGCTTCAGCTGCCACACAGCTGCACCGGACTGGCACAGCCGCTTCGGTTCCACCACAACCAACTGCACCGTCTGTCATGCCACTATTCACGGCTCCAACCTCAATAAAATCTTCTTGAAATAGGAGGGGCAGAATGCGAAGAAAAAAAATAACTTTAGCAGCTATAGCTTCGGCCTGCGTCCTATCGATGGGACTGTCTCTTTTCGCTCAAGACCAGGACAACACATTCTACGGGAGCTTCAGGATCGGATTCCGCTCAGTCGACACCAGCGGAGCTGACTTCAAGTACAGAGAGGATATCAACCTGGACACAGGAGTGAGACTGTTTGACTTCAGCCTGCACTATACTCCGGGCGAACAGTATAAAAAATTATTCGACCGCATCGACATCAACATCACCAACTTCGGCGGCGACCCTTTCGAAACGCTTGGGCTGTCCATCCAGAAATTCGGGAAGTATAAATTCCAGTACAACCGGAGAAAAGCCACTTATTTCTACCACGACCTGCATGAAGTTAGCGGAACCCCCTTCGATCATCACACCTTCAATTTCGACAGGATCATGGACAGCGCTCTGTTCAAGATTCAGTTCGGAAAGCTTGCCGATTTTTACGTGAATTTTGACCGCTATTCCAAGACAGGAGCGAGCGTCACCACACTCGATATCAACAGGATCGAATTCGAGTTCGAAAAGCCCGTCCAGGAAGAGTCAAAGCAGCTCGCGGTCGGAGTGGACCTCCACCTTAAGCGCTATTCTGTCGTCTTCGAGGAAAAAATCCAGGAGTATGAGAACACCAACAGCTTCTTCCTGCCCGGTTTTGCCGACGGCGGGGCCGGAGCAAGTTATCCTTCCTCTCTGGATTATTTCTTCCTGAATCAACCCTACGACTTCAGGACCTACACGCATACCATCAGGTTCAATGCCAGACCTCTGGACAGCCTGCTGGTCAAAGGCTCTGCTCAATACGGCGACCAGGACCTGAATCTGACATACTCGGAAAGCGCAAGCGGTATCGATTATGTCGGTGCTCCGTTCACCTACAGCGATAGCGGCCAAGGCAGCTTTAACCGAAAAATCCAACTCTACGATTTTGATATGAGTTATCTGTTGTCGAACAGGCTGGCAGCGGTCGGAGCAGTCCGTTACCACGATTTCGAACAGGACGGCTCTTTGACCATCGACGGGTCAACCGAATCCGCTGATCTAGGTTTTGACACCCTGGGGCTTGAGGGCGGCCTGCAGTATCAGTTCTCGAGCAAGCTGGCTTTGACCCTTGGCTACAGGTACGAAACCCGAGACCTGCAAGGCACGGAGACAGTGACCAACGAGACCGAATCTCTGAGACACGGATTCTTCGGAAACCTCAAATGGGATTTCCGCAGGGCCTTCAAGCTCACTCTCGATTACCAGCGCGGCTACTTTGACGGGCCCTACACGATCATCTCCCCCACCATCTTCGACCGGTTCAGAGCCACAGCCAAATGGAAGGTCAAACAGTTCGACTTCTCGGGCTCTTACCTCTACGCCCGAACAGAGAGCGAAATCCCGTCCGAACTCTGGGAATCCACCCGAAACCAGCTCAAGCTCAGAGCTGGCTACAGCACGCAGAATTTCAAGATCTTCGCCGGATATTCTCTGATCGATGTCAGGCATGAAAGCAACCGCACTATTGCCTATCCACCATCATGGAGCGGACCGGCAGGAACCTTCCTTTGGACGATTGATTATAACGGAAAATCCCATCTCTTTGACGGCTCACTTTCCCTCAAGCTCGGAGACAAATGGCAAATCGGAAGCTACACCAACATTTACTCGAACACAGGAAATGAGGTGTTCTGGGATATTTCGCGCACCATGGTCAAGGGTTACCTAGAGTACCTGTTTAGCAACGGGTTCAGTACTCAGATCGGATACCGGTATATAGACTTCAAGGAGAAAAACTCTGGTTTCAACGACTACACGGCCCATATCTTCGAGATCTCCTTTGGCTACCGCTGGGAATAAATGGAGGAGGACATCATGTTCAAAAAGCCACACATTCTAAACCTTATATTTGTGTTCCTTATAGCCGGCCTGGTTTTCATCACCACCAACTGTGACTTCGATGTTGGCGCCTTGATGAAAAAGCTGGAAGCCCAAAGCCTCTGGGAGACATCAGGACATAACGACAGAACTGCCGAAGCCTTCAATCATTGGAATGAGGAAACACCACAAGCCATTCCCACTACCTGTGCGAAATGTCACAGCACCTACGGATTCCTGGATCATCTGGGAGCTGATGGAACCACGCCGGGTCAGGTCGACTTTGCGGCTCCGGTCGGCTCTACCCTCTACTGTGAAGTCTGCCATATGGACAGAGACACGGGAACCCTCCGCGACCATACAGAGGTGACCTTCCCTTCAGGTGTTACCATAGACAACCTCGGTCCTGAGGCCCTGTGCATGGAGTGTCATCAAGGAAACAGCTCCGCACCCGCCGTGGACGCCGAAATAACTGCGGCCGGAGTTGCTGACGACGATACGGTCGATTCAGACCTCGAATTCCAGAACATCCACTACTATGCAGCCTCTGCCACTCAGTTCGGGATTTTTGTCCAGGGAGGCTACCAGTACGACGACAAAGGCTATGATGCCCGGTTTGCTCACGTCAAGGGCTATAACGCCTGCTTCACCTGTCATAATCCCCATTCCCTGGAGGTCAGGATCGAGCGCTGCGGAACATGCCACACCGGAACCACAGAACCCAGGAACATCCGCTATTACGGCTCGTTTGTCGATTATGATGGTGACGGAGATACAGCAGAAGGTATCTACTATGAAATCCAGGATTTACAGGATAAACTCTATGAAGCCATTCAAGCCTACGGCGACCAGACTGGCTATCCCATCATCTACGATTCCCACGCCTATCCCTATTTCTTCCAAGACACCAACGGAAACGGGGATGTCGACCCCGGTGAAAACATCTTTCCTAACAGATATTCCGCGTTTACCGGCCGGCTTCTCAAAGCCTGCTACAATTACCAGGTTTCACAGAAGGACCCGGGCGGATACGCCCACGGAGGAAAATACGTCATCCAGCTCCTCTACGACTCGATCGAAAATCTGAATGAAGCTCTTACTTCACCTGTTGATATTGATGATATGGAAAGGAACGACGAGGGTCATTTTGACGGCTCGGCTGAACCCTGGAGGCACTGGGATGAGGATGATCCCGCAGAAGTCGAAGCCGAATGCGCCAAATGCCACAGCGCAGAAGGCCTCGCCCATTTTCTCCAGAACGGCACCCATACCGCCCAGGAAATTTCAAACGGCATGCTCTGCACCACCTGTCACACTTCGCCTCCCGGACTCAGAACCGCTGGCTCTGTCATCTTCCCCTCCGGGATAAGCAAGAGCTTAGGCGATGCCAGCAATCTCTGCCTGAACTGCCATCAAGGCCGGCTGGCAAAATCCACAGTCGATACAGAGATAACGGCAGGCGCTCCCGGCCCTTACAATTTTCCAGATTTCAATGTTCATTATTTTGCCGCAGGCGCTGTGCTGTACGGCACCGATGTCCAGGGCGGCTATGAGTTTACTGGAAAAGTATATTCCGGTCAGAACATGTTCCCCAACCATAATGGAAGATTTGACACCTGTGTTGAATGCCATATGGGGATAAATAATGCCAGGGAAACTCACGAGCCAAGCGACCACAACGTGCACAAGCCCAATCCAGAGGACTGCGTCTTCTGCCACGGATACGATGTGTCCCAGCCCAATCCAGGAAATAATCCATCGCAATTCAAATTCTCAGGTATCCGGCCGGGTTCAATTCCCGATTTTGACGCAGATGGTGACCTTATTGAATCCATCCAGAACGAAATCCAAGGACTGGAAGCAGCGCTGTATGCTCAAATCCAGTTTTATGCTACCAACACTCTAGCTGCACCCATCATCTATGCAGATAATTATCCTTACTTCTTCAAAGACACCAATGGAAACGGCCAGGTAGATCCCGGTGAAAATAGTTTCCCCAACCAGTATGGAAGCCAAATGGATACAGTTCTGTTGAAAGCCGCTTACAATTACCAGTTCAGCAAGAAAGAACCCCATGGTTTTATCCACAATCCTTTTTACATCGCAGAACTCCTGGTGGATTCGATAGAGAGTCTCGGCGGGAACATCGCTGCTTACGTCTGGCGATAGAACGAAAAATCAGCAGTTTTGAAGCTGTTAAGGGGCGGCATTTCAAGATGCCGCCCCTTTTCATTCAGGTTTCCTTTGACTATGAATAATTTTGGTGATATAAATTGCGAGCAATCAGCAATAATAAAGAGGTAAGGCTACATGTTGAGGGTAAGATTCATCCCCAGAAAAGAGGTAATTCTCATGAAATGGTTTTTCCTTCTCTCGAGTATTCGGGGATACAGGTCAAGGAGAAAGTCTCTAGGTAAAAATCCCGAGAAAGGAGGGAACTTTGAAATTTAAGTTTCTTGTCATTATTGCTATCAGCAGCGCCGTATGTGCTGTGGCTTATGCCCAGGATTGTCTGAACTGCCACAAGGATGTCACACCGAACATCGTCTCTGACTGGCAGCTGAGCAAGCACAGCCAGAACGATGTGGACTGTTCTGTCTGTCACGGCGATAAGCACAAAGATCCCTATGACGTGGCTAACGTTCAGATCCCGACTCCAGAGACATGCGCCATCTGCCATGATGAGAAAGTCGCCCAGTTCAAGAAAGGGAAGCACGCCCCTGCCTGGGCGGCCATGAAGGCCATGCCGACCACACACTGGCAGCCAATGGCTCTGATGGAAGGGATGAAGGGCTGCGGCGGCTGCCATAAGATAGGGCTGAAAACCGAGGAAGAGATGAAGGGACTGAAAGAAAAGGGAGCCGGTTTCGGAGTCGCCTCCTGCGATGCTTGCCACACCCGGCACGTCTTCTCTGTCCAGGAAGCCAGGCAGCCTCAAGCCTGCCAGACCTGCCACATGGGCTTTGACCATCCCCAGTGGGAGATGTATTCCGCATCCAAGCACGGAGTCCGTTATCTGTTAAAGCAGAACAAGACTCTTCCGGAATCTGTGGCTGCTCCCACCTGCCAAACATGCCACATGCAGGAAGGAAACCATGAAGTCCGAACGGCCTGGGGTTTTCTCGCGGTCCGGCTGCCGATGCCTGATGATAAACAATGGGCCTCAGACCGGGCAACGATCCTTCAAGCTCTAGGAGTCCTCGATCCTGACGGCAAACCGACAGCGAGGCTCGAAGTCGTAAAGGCTGCCGATGTCGCCCGTCTCACCCAGGAAGCCTGGCAGAAAGAGCGGGACAAGATGATAGAGACCTGTAACCAGTGCCATTCTGTGAATTTTGCAAAGGCAGAGCTGGAAAAAGGAGACCAGATCATTAAAGCGGCTGACCGCCTCATGGCAGAAGCCATCCGCATTATCGCTGGCCTGTACAAAGACGGAATCCTTGCCAAGCCGGAAAGCTACGCCTATCCTTTTCCTGACCTCCTGACTTTCCAGGATGCGCCCACTCCACTAGAGCAGAGGCTGCATGTCATGTTCCTCAAGCATCGGATGAGAACCTTCCAGGGGACATTCCATGCCAATCCTGATTACGCCTGGTGGTACGGCTACAGCGAAATGCTGATGGACCTGGCTGAAATCAAGGAGAGGGCTGCGGATCTGCGCCTAAAGCACGGGAAAAAATAGGCAGGGCATAAAGGAAAGAAACAGAAGAAGGAAATAGTAACAAAAATAAGGAACAGGATTCGCGAAAATCATAATAAGGATAGAAATCAAGAGCAGAAAAGCCGAATCATTCGAGGCATGAAGAACCGTTTCCTCGGATCTTCTTAAATCTGCCTGATTCAATTTTATCGATAAACGGAACGAATAGAAATGAAATCATTTATTGAATTTTTTTCATCGGTCAAGCTGGCTATTGTGCTGTTGATCATCATCACTGTTTCCTCTATGCTGGGCACATTTATTCCCCAGATGAGGAGCCCGGAGGAGTACGTGACCCGCTATGGCCAGCTGGGCAATATCCTCAATAGTCTTCAACTGACTAAGCTCTATAAATCGTGGTGGTTCGTTTTCCTGCTCTTCCTCTTTGCCCTGAACATCATCGTCTGCACACTCAAGCGGCTTTCTCCCAAGCTCAATAAAACATTCAAGCCGCGTATTGCCATAGAGGAAAAAGAGATCGCCGTGTTGAAAATCAAAGAAAAGCTCAAGAACAGCCTCAGCCTGGCTGGGGTCAAGGAAGGACTAAAAAAGGAGCTCTCCTCCAGGCACTACCGCTTACGAGAGACAGAGAAGGAGAATAAAACCTTTCTTCTTGCCCGAAAAAGGATTCTGGGGTGGTTCGGGGCGGATATCGTTCATCTCGGGCTGCTGACAATCATCGCCGGAGGAATTATCAGTGGAATCGGAGGGTTCAGGAGGAACCTCACCTTCATTGAAGGAAATGTCCTCAATGTCCCAAGAACCGAGTTTAAGCTCAGGCTTGAAAAATTCGAGACAGAATTCTACCCGAATGGTGCAGTTAAAGATTGGAAGAGTACCCTGACCGTACTTGAAAAAGACAACCCGGTATTGAAAAAGGTTGTTGAGGTCAATCATCCGCTTTCGTACAAAGGCTTTGTTTTTTATCAAAGCGGTTATGGCTGGAACTGGGCCAATGCCTCTGTTGAGATATGGGTCAAGAAAAGGGATGACCCGTCCTTCCTGAAAAAAATAGAACTGAAATTACGGCAAAGAGTCAGGCTCGAAGGTGAGGATATCGATGTGGCAGTGCTCCAGTTTATCCCTGACTTTGTCATCGGCGAGAAAGGGCAGATCACGACCCGCTCTCTCGAACCGAATAATCCTGCAGCTTTCATTGAAGGATGGCAGGCAGAGGAAAAAATATTCTCAGGATGGATATTTACCAGATTCCCAGACTTCGACCGGATTCACTCCGAAAAAGAGACAAACCTGGCTTTTGAACTCAAAAACTTCAAAGCTGGCCAGTACTCCGTGATCCAGGCTTCGAGAGACCCCGGAGTCAACTTTATCTGGGCCGGTTGCACCTTGACCATGGTCGGGCTGTTTTTCGCTTTCTACTGGCCCCCCCGGGAAATCAAAGCGGTCCTGGAAGAGACAGAAAGAAAAACCGGCATCACTATCGGCGGTCTGGCTTCAAAGAGCAGGGATGCTTTCCAGAGCGAATTTGAGAAAATCACCACTTCCTTAAGGAGACTCAAGTGAACGAATCGACATTCTTTCTGATAGCATTTATCCTCTACATCTTTTCCGCGTTCTTCTATTTCTCTTTCCTCTTTTCCAAGAAGGAAAACCTGGCCAGAACCGGCTTTAATCTCGCTTTTGCCGGCCTTATCATCCACACTCTCGCCCTCATCTGGAGAACCGTAGAGAGCGGCCATGCCCCTTTCACCAACATGTATGAGTCCCTCTCTTTCCTTTCCTGGGCTTCCATCCTGGCTTATGTCCTTATCGAGTGGAAGTTCAAGATCAGAAAGGCCGGTCCTTATTTCATGCTGATCGTCATCGCTCTGATGGCCTTAGCCTCTTCGCCGCTGATGCCCAAGGAAGCCAATCCCCTGGTGCCGGCTCTTCAGAGCTACTGGCTGTGGCTGCATGTCTCCGTGACTCTCCTGGGCGAAGCTTTCTTCGCATTCGCCTTCATCACCAGCATCATGTACCTGGCGGCTGACTCGAAAGAGAAGAAGGGCAGAGCGAAAAAATCCGGTCTCACTGCCGAGAAGCTCGATTCCATCAGCTACAGGTGCATCGCCATCGGCTTTCCCCTGTTCACGCTGGGAGGACTGGTCTTCGGCATGATCTGGGCTTACAAGGCCTGGGGAGCCTACTGGAGCTGGGATCCCAAGGAGACGTGGAGTCTGATCACCTGGTTCGTATTCGCTCTCTATCTTCATACCCGAATCGTCATGGGCTGGAAGGGCCGCCGTTCTGCTTCCATTGCGATTATCGGCTTTCTGGCTGCCATTTTCACTTACTTCGGCGTGAATTATATACTCGCCGGCTTGCACAGCTATGTTTGATAAAAATCGGTTTTACATACTCGCCTGAATTTTTTTAAGATTTCAAGAAAAAGTTCCATAAAATGGAATGATGAAGAAAAAAAAGAAAATAAGAATTATCCTCCTGATTTGTGCAGGAGCCTTTTTTATCCTTCTTTTGGCTTCAATAGAGATTACCTCCCATTCCAAATTTTGTTCCACATGCCATTACATGAAACCCTTTTATAAGAGCTGGGAGGAATCCTCTCATAGCGAAGTCAAATGCAGCGCCTGCCATTTCGCTCCAGGAATTCGCTCAAAAATCAGGGCCAAGATTGAAGGTTTGATGATGGTCGGAAGATACTGGACCAAGCTCTACCTGAAATCCAAGCCTTGGGCTGAGATCCCAGATGAAAGCTGCCTCCGTCAGGGATGTCATGACAAAAGGCTGCTAGAAGGACAGGTAAAGTTTAATAAAATCGTTTTTGACCATCAAATTCATTTTGCCGACTTGAAGAGAGGAAAACAGCTCCGGTGTACATCCTGCCATTCCCAGATCGTCCAGGGCGATCATATCACCGTAACCAACAGCACCTGCTTCATCTGCCACTTCAAAAAAAGCGAGCATTATCCCCAGATCAGTGAATGCTCTCACTGTCATCTTCAGCAGGACCTGGTCTCAGAGGAAGCCTCTCGATTCAATCATACTCTCGTTTATAGGAATAATTTGAAGTGCGACACATGCCACAGTCATATCCTCATCGGTGACGGAGAAGTGCCCCGTGAAAACTGTTTCAAATGTCATTTCGAGACAGAAAGGCTGAATAAGTACGATGATACCGACCTCATGCACACCAAACATATAGCAGAGAATAAGATCGAATGTACGCTGTGCCACCTGGATATTCAGCACAAAACAGTCAAAGATATCGAAACAATCGCAGACTGTCGCACATGCCATATCGATCTCCATAAAGCTCAGAATTACCTGTTCATCGGTCAAGGCGGCAAAGGACTCGATAAACCCATGCCCAATGTCATGTGGGAAAAGGGAATAAGCTGTAAGGGATGTCATATTTTCCATGAGGAAAGTGGCCGGACGATAAAGAGTGAAACCTCAGTTTCAAAAACAGACGCCTGTGAATACTGCCATGGAAAAGGCTTTGCCAGGATTCTCAGGAACTGGGAAACCGCCACTGAAAAGAAGCTAGGTCAGATTCGAACAATATTCACCAGGGCCAACCAGGAAATCAACCGTTCCCGACATCCTGATAGGGAAAAAGCAAAATCACTGCTCGATGATGCTGATTTCAACATTGACCTAGTGATCCAGGGGAAAAGCGTCCATAACATGGGTTACTCGCAGGAACTCCTCCAGGCAGCCTACAATATGATGGTCGAAGCTCTGGGCTTCATTAATTCTTCCTATCTGCCCCAAGCCTTTCAAGTCTCAACCAAAGAAATCCCCACCGAATGTGCAAACTGCCATGCGGGCATCGAGGAAATCAATGCTCCTGTCTTCGGGTTAGAATTCTCCCACAACAGGCATCTCATGGATGAAAAAATCTCTTGCAGCGCCTGCCATTCCAATCTGAGAAAACATGGCGAACTCATCGCCACCAAAAAAAGCTGCGCCAGCTGCCACCACCAAGAGTCACGAAAGGAATGTACAGCCTGCCATACAATCCAAAGAGACTTCTATCAAGGAGGAACATTTAACGGATATCAGGTCACTGCAGATATCATGTCTCAGGCTGATGTCGCCTGTTCTGACTGCCACTTGGGTGAACGCAATCAAGTCATTCGCTCTGACAAAAACAAATGCCTCGACTGCCATGACGAAGACTACTCAGAGCTCTTTTCTGAATGGCAGGAATCGGTTAAATTACTTCTCCGTGATGTGAGGTCCGATCTTCAAAAGAGTAAAAAACTCAGGTTGTCCGATACTCAAAAGGCCCAACTCATCAAAATCGAGAATATTCTTCGAAAGATCGAATTCGACGGGAGCTTTGGAATCCACAATTATCTCTTTATCGAGGAATTTCTGAGCGCTTCTCAAAAAACACTCCAGGCCCTGAAAGAAAAATCCTCTGCTCATTTATAAAATCCAAGATTTTTTTTGGCTTAATCCTGAAGATAGAATATCGGCTCCTTACTTTCACTCCATTTGATAGTGATCAAAATAAAATCTACAATTTCTATAGAAAAAATATTGACTTGAGCGAAGTTATAGATTAATATAGGTTTTAGACAAAAAAGGAGGATTGAATGAAGAAAATCCTGTTAGTGCTGATCATTGTCTTGACACTGGCTTTTATTGCTTCTCTCTTCAGCGAAGAATTCACATATGTCGGCGCAGATAAGTGCAAAATCTGCCACAAAACCGACAAACAGGGCAAACAGCACCCCATCTGGGAAGAGAGCAAACATTCTAAATCCTTCGCCGCCTTAAGCTCAGAACAGGCTCTTCAGATAGCAAAAGATGCCGGGATGGAACAGATGCCGGCTGATAGCCCGAAATGTCTCGTNCTGCCATTCTCCTCTTTTNGAGAAGGCTGCCGAGCTCAAGGAAGAAGGNGTGANCTGTGAAGTCTGTCATGGTCCGGGAAGNGCCTACAAAAAGCTGAGCATCATGAAAAACCGGGAAGAAGCAGTNCAGAATGGGCTCATCGTCTATGCCTCGTCCGATGCCATTAAAAAGCAGTGTTTGAGCTGTCACGAGAATGCCCACAACAAGCCTTTTGACTTTGAGGCGAAATGGGAAAAGATCAAGCATCCAAGGCCAGAAAAAGAATAAAATATAGTTTTATTCCCGACAGAATATAAATCGCTTTTTCTATTTACATAATCAAAAAATAAAGGATTTGTCCCCAAGTGAGAGGAATCCTCCAGATTATTTGGAACAATATTGGCAGCTCCCTGAAAGACAAATCTCATACAATAATGATGTCGTCGAGGGCCTTGCGAAGCATTCTCGTAATTAACAATGTGATGAGATTGCCATGCTCCGCTCGCAATGACAATTGAAGCATTCTTTTTGCTCTGGACACCTCAATCCCGACACTAAGGGAGAGGCTCAAAATAGAAAATATGAATTTTATTCTTATCAACAAAGAGAATACGATGGCTAAATTCAAATTATCCCTGCTTTTCCTTTGCCTTTGCCTGATTCTATCCTTGTCAGGGTCGGGCAAGCCTCTTGCCTCCGATGTGAACGCAAAATGTCTCTCCTGCCACAGCGTTGAATCCGGGGGCGAAGACAGACTCAAAGTCAACGAGAACAACCTCCTCTCCTCCGTTCACGGCACACTGGCCTGCACAGACTGCCATCTGATTTTACCAGGAGAAAAAGAAGCGGGGATCCCTCATAAAAAAGACATGCCCGATGTGAACTGTACGGCCAGCTGCCACCGGGAACCAACCGAGCATAAACCCGGCGCCGGCCCTCTCTTTTACCCGGACAGTGTTCACGGCAGAGCTTATCTGGAAAGAGGAGTACAGGAAGTAGCCAAGTGCTGGGACTGCCACACCAAGCACAACATCAAGAAAGCATCAGATCCTGAATCCATGGTCTACCGCAATAACATACCTCTCACCTGCTCCATCTGCCATGAGAATATGCAGGTGGTGATCAAGTTCAACATCCACCGCGAAGCGCCCTACCAGGAATACCTGCAGAGCGTCCACGGCAAATCGCTCCTTAAAGAGGGGCTTTATTCCTATGCGGCTGTCTGCACGGACTGCCACGGGGTGCACGACATCAAAGGAGTGGGCGAACCTCATCTCATGGCTAAAGAGCCTGATACTTGCGGGAAATGCCACACCGTCGTTTTCGATAAATACAAGGAAAGCATCCACGGCCAGGAAGTCCTCAAGGGTAACGTGGACGCGCCACTTTGCGTTGACTGCCACGGCGAACATAAAATAATCTCTCATTTAATAAAGGAAGCCCCTACCTCTCCCCAAAACATTCCCGACACCTGCTCAACCTGCCATTCCCGGCCGGAAATAATGGCCAAGTACGGAATCCCGGAGGACCGGATTGAAACCTTTATAGAAAGCATGCATGGAATCGCCATCGGCTACGGCTATGAGGCTGCGGCCAACTGTTCGAGCTGCCACGGGATCCACGATATCCGTCCGGCCAGTGACCCCCTCTCCAAAGTCAATCCGGCCAACCTGGCGAAGACATGCGGCCAGGAAAGGTGCCACCCAGGCATGCCGGATAAGATCGCCGAGTCGAAAGTCCATATAGCCATAAGCCAGAAAAAATCCGGCCCTCTTTACTATATCCAGCAGGTTCTTATCTGGCTTGTCTTTGTCACGGCGGTGATCACTATCGCCTGGTTCGTTCCTGGATTCATAAGAAAAAGAAGATTTTTCAGAAGAAAGAAATGAAAAAAAAGATAGTTCTGCGCACAGCTGCTCTGCTCACCGCTTCTCTACTGTTCACGCCGCTTTTTTTCCTTTCCTCTCCTTTCCTTATTCAGTCAGATGAGGACTGTATGGTCTGCCATGAGGACCCGGAGCTGAAAACCGACGATGGAAAATCGCTCTACGTGGACAGTGAAAATTCCCAGTCCTCGATCCACGGCGAAGCGGGCTTCTCCTGCGTCGACTGCCATTCGGACCTGAGAGAGACAGAAGAATTCCCTCATCCAGACAAACTCAAAGCCGTCAACTGCAGCGAATGTCACGATGAGGCGGCCAGAGAATACCAAACGGGCATCCACATTCATGCCAACCCTGAAGAGGACTGCTGCGCTGTGACCTGTGCCGATTGTCATGGAAAACACGATATTAAAAGCACGACCGATATTTCTTCCCGCGTCTACCCCCTCAATCTTCCCCAAACTTGCGAGAGTTGCCATCTGGAGAGAGTCAAGACCAAAAGGGGCGGAGAGTTCATCAAGCAGTATGAGATCAGCGTCCATTTTAAAGCCCTGGAAAAGGCAGGACTGACCGTCTCCGCCAACTGCAGCCATTGTCATGGTGCCCATGACATAAAATCCGTGAACGACGCCTCATCCCGGGTTTCGCGGAAGAACATCATCCGCACCTGCGGCCAGTGTCATGTGGGGATCGAAAGAGATTATCTGCAAGGCGTCCACGGCAAGGATTACGCCAAGGGAATCAATGATGTCCCTGTCTGTACGGATTGCCACAGCGAGCACGACATCGCCTCGCCCCAGGATCTGAGCTCTCCCGTCTACACCACAAAGGTGGCTGATGTCTGCTCCCGCTGTCATGACGACGCAGTCTTAGCCCGGCAGTACGGGTTTCTCACCGAGAGACTGAAAACATACTCCGGTTCCTTCCACGGAACAGCCTCAAAATTCGGCGAAACACGAGTCGCCAACTGCGCCAGCTGCCACGGGATTCATGACATCCGGCCTTCAATCGACCCCAAGTCCTCTATCAACCCGGAAAATCTGCCTCAAACCTGCGGCACCTGCCATCCAGGAGCGGGAGAAAACTTCGCCCGGGGAAAGATCCATGTCGTATCGGAAAAGACCGGTAACAAATGGGCTTATTTCGTCAAGATGTTCTACATCATCATGATTGCCGCGATCATCACTGTCTTTCTTGTCTTTATTGCGGCCGATTTATTCCACCGACTGAGGCATGATAGAGTGAAGCCATGAGTGCGAAGGAAAATGAAGCCAACGGATCAAAGGCAATGACAGAAAATCCTCCTCTTATCCGGGACGATGAAGTTTTTCTGCGGATGAACCTTGCCGAGAGGATCCAGCATATCGTCCTCATAACCACTTTTCTCATCCTCATGCTGACCGGCCTGCCGCTGATCTTCTATGACCTTAAATTTCTGAAGCCAATCTTCTCTCTGGAAAAGAGCTTCTACGTCAGAGGGATTCTGCACCGCATAGCCGCTGTCGGCCTTATCCTTAACGTGATCTGGCATGTATACTACACGATATTCACCAAAAGAGGCAGGAATAATTTCAAAGAGCTCCTTCCGGGGCTCAAAGACCTTAAAGATGCGTTCGAGCTTTTCTGGCACAACCTAGGGTTGATACGATTTTTATACAGAAAAGGATTTTTAAAAAAATTCTTCAAAGCCCATCCTTACTGGCTCTTCGAAAAAGCCCCGGAGTATGGTCGCTATAACTTCATCGAAAAATTCGAGTACTGGGCGGTTGTCTGGGGCTCTGTGGTGATGATCATCAGCGGCTTCTTTATGTGGAACGTGGAGCTGTCACTCTCTCTGTTTCCCTTATGGGTCCATGATATATTCGTCATCGTTCACGGCTACGAGGCCCTGCTGGCGTTCCTGGCTGTCATCATCTGGCACATGTACAATGTCCATCTCAATCCTGAAGTCTTCCCGATGAGCAAGGTCTGGTTGAACGGAAAGATCACCGGAAAAGAACTGCGCACGCTCCACCCCCTGGAGTACCGCAAGATCCTGGAGGAGAGAAAACAAGATCGGATTCTTGATAACCAGGCAGGGAACTGATAGAATTCTCTACCGAAATCAACGGGGAGAAAGACCATGATCATAGCCAACTTTGCCATCTTTCCCACAAGCGAAGGAGTGTCGGTCAGCAAGTATGTCAAGGGAGCCATCCGCGTCATCGAGGCTTCCGGGCTTAAGAATGAAACCGGCGGGATGTCCACGGTGATCGAAGCTCCGGACCTGGCGACTCTTTTCAAGGTGATAGAAAAAGCCCACGAGACCATGGTGAAAATGGGAGCCAGAAGGATTCATATCGACCTGAACGTCGACCACAGGCTGGATTCGGATGCCACCATCGATAGCAAGCTCAAATCCATCGGCAAACGATAATATTCCCGTCCCCTTCAGTATTTTTGAGCATCAATCCCCTTCTCTGAGAAGCGGCCGGGTGAGGCAGGTCGGACCACCAGCTCCTTTTCTCGATATCTCCTCCCCTCTGTACTCATGGACTTCAACGCCGGCCTCTTCAAGCATTCCTCTTGTCAACGAATTTCCCTCCATCATGATGCAAAGGCCTGGAGCCACTGCCAGCACATTGCAGGCCATGGTCTCAAACTCTGAATCCGGCACTTCAATGAGATGAATCCCCTTCTTCAGGAGCCACTCTCGGAAGGGCACGGGCAGGAGCCTGGAATAGACCACAGCCACGTCACCTCTTACAGGACTGATGAGGGACATCAGATGCATCACTCCCTCAGGTCCTTCCCAGTGCGGCAGGGGAACTTCAACACACTCATCCGCAGCGTCTGCCAGGAGTTCCCTGAATTGACGCAGGCCTTCGCTGTTGGTGCGGTATCCCAAGCCAACAGCCAAGGTTCGCTTGTCGAACCAGACGACATCCCCGCCCTCCAGCTTCCCTTCGCCGCCGATAGAGCCGAGCACGGGGATCCCCAGCTCCTCTAGAAATTTCCCGGCAGCAGGGGGTTCTGCCACTCGCTCCTCTTTTCCCATGGAGCAGAGGACGGCTCCTTTATCGGTCATGAGGAGCGAGTCATGGACATAGATGGAATCCATTCCGGTCTCATCGTCCGCTGGCAAAAAATGAATCTCCGGAATGAACCGCTTCAAGATCCCCCAAAAACTGTCGTACTCCTCGATAGCTTTTCTAAAGTCCGGCGGTGCGGAATAGTTTAGCTTTTCCCATTGGGCCTGGATTCCTTCCTGACTCCTGAAAGCATCCCTTGGATGCTTGAGCAGAAGACTCTTGATCGGGTCGATCTCGGACTGGCTTCCGCATCTCATCAGCTTAACCATTTATAGGAGTCATTACAAATTCCGTTATAGAGAAGAGCTCGGGTTAGGTGGCAAAATAACCGTATGCTCAGCCTTCATCCAGCCTGAGCGATAATTTTTTCTATCACGGAAAATGGAGTATTTACCCATTACCGCTTATTATAAGCGCAAAAAGGTGTCTTGGGTAGGAGAAAGTTCCCCTTTCCTCACTCAGCTTGACATGCTTCTTAGCGGTCTTTAGAATAATGGACTATTTATCGAAAACATATCTTGTTTAAAGTAAGGAGGCTCAAGGATTGAAGAAAGAGTTCATCCCTGGATGGGTACTAATGCTCTTAGTCGGGACAGGGGCCTTATTTCTGTCCAGGCTGGTTGTGGTTGGAGGAAAAAACCCAGTCGAAGCGGCGGCTCTGGCAGTGATACTGGGCATCCTCTTAAGAAATATAGGAATCGTGCCCTCTGTCTGTTATCCGGGAATTAAGACGTTTGAAAAAATTCTAATCCTGGGAATCGTCCTCATAGGTGCTTCTCTTGACTTTAGAAATATTGGCTCTCAGGGCTTAAAAATGCTAGCTGTCATCCTGACAACTATGTTAGTAAGCTTCTTCGTTATCTATTTTCTCGGTAAAGCGTTCAAACTTCCAACATCACTCGCAGTACTCCTGTCCGTCGGCACAACTATCTGCGGTGGCTCAGCCATAGCCGTAACAGCACCCCTTATCAAAGCCAAAGAAGAGGAGACCTCTTACGCAATCGGCACTATTGCCCTCTGGGGACTCATTGCCATCCTGTTTTATCCCAAAATTGCCCAGGTCATCGGCGTGACAGATATCAATTTCGGCGTTTTTGCAGGCACTGCTATCCATTCCACTCCACAGGTCGTAGGAGCAGGCTTCATCTTTTCAGACCTTGCCGGCAAAACCGCAACAGCGGTCAAACTTGTCCGAAATTGCTTTATGGCCCCTCTGGCCTTTTTAATTGCCATCTATTACACAAAGAACATCCTCTCAGGCCATAAGAGGGAAGTAAGCCAGGTGAATGTCGCCAAAGCTTTTCCCTGGTTCCTGTTTGGCTATTTTGTTATGGCTGGACTGAATACAAAAGGGTATTTATCCGAATCCGGAATCCACGCCTTTAACACATCAGGTAAGTTTCTCATCCTGCTGGGGCTGGCAGGAATCGGTTTGAATACAGTCTTCGCATCCTTCAGAAAAGTAGGATTAAAGCCTTTGATCGTAGGATTGATCGGTTCACTCGTCGTTGCGGGATGCAGCATTGTCATGATCATCCTAATCCTGTGAATAGTAATTCCACTATTTTGTATTCATGTCGAATAGTATAAAATAAGCGGGCTTTTTTATGGTTAATGCTAAAATGTGCTTCAAGGAAAGGGATAGAGATGAACAATAAAATAGACGCGATCCGAAAATTGATGAAAGACAACGGAGTGGAGACCTATCTCGTGCCCAGCTCCGACCCTCATCAGAGCGAGTACGTTCCTGAATTCTGGCAGAGGAGAAAATTCATCAGCGGCTTTACAGGCTCTGCAGGAGATGTGGTCATTACCCGGAAAAAAGCCGGCCTCTGGACGGATTCCCGCTATTTTCTCCAGGCAGAACAGGAACTGGATGGAAAAGTCTTCACTCTCTTCAAGATGGGCCTGCCCGATGTTCCCCACTTCGATGACTGGCTCATCAGGGAGCTTAAGAAAGGAGAATCCCTGGGCCTCGATCCCCGGGTGGTCTCGCATAAGAATTATTCGGCCCTAAAGAAGAAGCTGGAAGACAGAGGAATCCGCCTGAAAACCATCGAGAAAAACCTGGTGGACGAGCTGTGGGAGGGAAGGCCGGAGCCTCCCAGGGGTAAAGTCGAAGTCCACAAGGAAAAGTATTCGGGCGAGACAACGGCGAGCAAACTGCAGAGATTGCGCGCCAAGATGTCTGAAGAAGCGGTGGATGCCCATGTGGTGGCTATGCTGGATTCAATCGCCTGGCTGTTCAACATCCGCGGTTCTGACGTCAAGTACAACCCGGTGACCATATCCTATGCCATAGTGACCCAGGAGAAAGCGTTCCTCTTCGTGGACCCGGGCAAAATGACTGAGGCTGCTAAAAAGTCCCTGAAAGGGATCGTCGAGGTTCGAGGCTATGACGATTTCAGCTCCGGGCTTCAAACCCTGGCCAGGAAAGGCGCGAAAGTCTGGCTTGATGAGGGCAGTGTAAGCCAGTGGATTGTGAGCAACCTTGAGCGAGGCGCCAGTTTTTTATTCAAGCCCAGCCCGATCAAGATGTTCAAAGCCGTCAAAAACAAAACGGAAATATCCGGATTCAGAGCCGCTCATATCCGCGACGGTGTGGCTATGGTCAAATTCCTCTTCTGGCTGGAAAAAAATGCAGGCCATGACAGGGTGACAGAGGTCTCAGCCGCAGAGAAAACGGCTGAATTCAGAACCCTGGATAAGATGTTCAGGGGCATGAGCTTTGAGACGATTTCTTCTTACGGTGCTCACGGAGCTGTGGTCCATTATGCGCCGAGCCCTGAGACCGATGTTCCGCTCAAACCTGAGGGCATCTATCTGATCGACTCGGGCGGACAGTACCTGGACGGGACCACAGACATCACCCGCACCATAAGCCTCGGGAGCCCGACAGAAGAGCAAAAAGAACGTTTCACCCGGGTTCTGAAGGGGTTGGTCGACCTTCTGACAACATCCTTTCCTCAGGGAACCGTGGGCAAGCAGCTGGATACGATCTCCCGGCTGCCCCTTTGGGAAAAAGGATTGAATTACGGTCATGGAACCGGACACGGCATCGGGACCTATCTCAATGTCCATGAAGGCCCTCAGGCTATATCCTATTACCGCTGTATCGGTATCNCGCTGGAGCCGGGAATGATCACNACCATTGAACCCGGTTATTATAAGGATAACGAGTACGGCCTTCGCGTGGANAATGTGGCTCTGGTG
>JGI2173J19968_10000147_pt1 | contig 23062 bp, 27 predicted proteins | sample DeeMarSWOR136_30_FD_19968 | JGI IMG/M metagenome (IMG submission 19968) | reverse complement strand
GGGGGTAAACCTATGAACTCTGCTACGTCAACGGAGCTATCTACTGCGAACTTTGAAAGCACTATTATGAGTCCAGAACCGACTATGAATTTGAGGCTGGTACTAGCTGTATTGTTCTTATTGGCGTTCTCAACAGTCTTGGTCTTCTCGGTCTTGCGCGAGACTGTTACGCTGAAGTAGATAAAGAGTGTCAGGAGAACGAGCCCGAGTATCGGACCCAGACTACCCCTTTGAACAATAAACAGGGGTATGATGGAAGAGAGGAAAAGGAATTGCACGAGCTCTTTCTGAGACTGCCCTTTCACCGATACTTCTGTCTTGCTGAATAAGACCGCTAATCCAATTATTATCGTTAGATTTGCAATGTTGGACCCGAGAACGTTTCCCACCGATAACCCTGCCTCCCCTGCAACGGCGGCAATGGTTGAAACAGAGAGCTCTGGCAAGGATGTCGTTACAGATAGTAGAATGAAACCTGCAGCCATCTCAGAAAGACCGATAACTTTGGACAGCACTAGGACGTAACGTATGACTCTTTCACTGATTAACGCAATCAACAATAACGATGCGGTCAGTAGAGAGACGCTGTAGAAGATCATGCTTGACGCACTATTGAGATTTTTCTACCTTTACTAAAAAAATTTTGCATGGAAAACCTTGACCGCAACTTTTAAAGTGAGATATTTTAGATTTGGTATCATTGGAAGGGGATTCATGCAGATAGAGTCTCTTGAAAACGCCTTATTGTCAACCGTAAACCCGCTCCTGAAATCCATCATTGAAAAATTTGACATAGACTGTGAGCGGGACGGGAGTTTGCTCATGAACTCTTTAAAACATTTCCTTGGTGAAGAGGTTAAGTTTTGCAGCAGCTGCAGACACCTAAACCATCTGATGGCCAATCCCTTCTACAGAGCCGGAAGCAGGTTAATGCGAGTAAAGAAAGATTTCATGAGAAACAAGTTCTTAGAGCACGAATATGGTGATGCGTGGCTGAAAGGCTTCGCCCTAATGATGAGAGGCATCAGAAAATATGGCATTAGAATCCCCTTCACCCCTGCAGGTCCCTTTGAAATCGTCTGGAACTTCACTTACTCATGCAACCTCAGATGCAAACACTGCTACGAAGACGCCGGAGGCCACAGACCAGAATTTACAACGGACCAAGCTCACGCAGCGATAGATGCACTATCCAAAATCGCAAATATAGGCCTCCCAGCCCTCTCCTTCTCCGGTGGAGAACCCCTCATAAGAAGAGACTTCTACCAAGTCGCAGCTTACGCAAAAAAGAAAATCCCGTACATAAGCATCGCCACCAACGGCACCCTCATCACAAAAGATACCGCGAAAAGACTTAAAGACATAGGCGTGGACTACGTCGAAATAAGCCTCGACGGGGCAACCAAAGAAGTCCACGAGGACTTCAGAAGGGTTCCAGGATGCTTCAAAAAAACCTTGAAAGGCATCCAAAACTGCATAGACGAAGGCCTCGATACCTGCATCGCAACAACGGCCCACAAAGAAAACCTAGCGGAGACGCCGAAAATTCTGGAACTCGCAGGGAAATTAGGAGCGAGATTCATGCATTTCAACTATGTGCCAACTGGGCGAGCAAAACAACATATAAGACTCGACCTAGACCCCGAGGAAAGACTCCTCCTTTTGGAAATGATGGGAAAGAAACTGGTTGACCGGTACATGAAGGCGAAAGAGGAAGAAGAAGAGACTGGAGAAACTGACATAAGAGTGGACAGAGTCTTCAGCACATGTCCCCAATTCGCAAGTGTGGTAAAGAGGCTAGCAAAAGAGAAGGGAGAGGATTATACAGTTCCTGCCCATTACGCTGCCGAAAGAGGGGTTGAAGTGGCCGCAAACTTTCTAGGCGGGTGTGGCGCGGGAAGACTCTACGTAGGTTTGGAGCCAAACGGAGACATAAAGCCCTGCGTCTTCTTTCCAACAAACCGAAATACTGTCTTGGGCAACATCTTGGAAGACGACTTTGAAGACATCTGGGACAACAGCAATCTCCTCTGGGAGCTAAGAACGAGGGAAAAACTTGAAACCTACAGAGTGAACGGCCACACAATCGGATGCGGAAACTGCCGAGACAAATACATATGCGGAGGATGCCGAGCCAGATCCTATAGCTACTTTCACGGAAACGTTCATGGAGCAGATATCGGTTGCATCGACAACGAAAAGCTTTGGGAAAAAATGACGAATCAACGAATTTCGGAAAGCGCCTCATCGCACTGAGCTATGACCTTGCCAATTTCTTCGTAGGGGTAGCTTGCATCAATGTCAACAAGCAGGCTCTTTTTCCTAAAGTAGTCAATCACAGGTTTCGTCTTCTTACGATAAACGTTTAATCTATTTCTGAAAACATCAGGTGTTTCATCTGAACGCTGGTACAGCTTTCCACCGCAATTGTCGCAGATCCCAGAAACCCTTGGTGGACGATTCTTTAAGTGATATATTTCTCCACATTTCCTGCAAGTTCTTCTGCCAGAAAGTCGGGACAAGACCTCTTCGTCCGGAGCAACGAAATTCAAGACCCGATGTATTACCTTGGACGTCTCCATGGCTTCTGCCTGGGTGATTGTCCTTGGAAACCCATCAAGCAGGAAGCCTTCTCTGCAGTCATTTTCTTCCAGTCTCTCCTTAATGAGCTTAATCACGATAGCATCAGGAACAAGCTCTCCTTTGGACACGTAGTCCCCAATCTCCTTTCCAAGATGTGTTTCTTCTCTTATGGCTTTATGGAAGAGGTCTCCGCTAGAAATCTTTGGAATGTTGTACTTTCTAGAAAGAATCTCAGCATAGGTCCCTTTGCCCACTCCGGGAGGCCCTATTACGATGATATTCATTCTTCATACTTCTTATCGTGTTGTTGAAATCTGAACGGTGATTTCGGGTTTAAGCTTTCCCTTTCTCTTCTTTTCCGTAGTACTTTGTCCATTTAACTTTCCGTGAGTCTCGTCTCCTCTCTACAGAGCTTTTTCTACACTTGCTGGAACAAAACCATAGGATAGTTCCATCGTTCCTTACGTACATTATTCCTGTGCCAGGCGGAAATTCGCGTCCGCAGAAAGAACAAGGTCTGGGCTTTGGCACGGGCGAGACACCGTTTTACCGTCGGATCTTCTTGGCTTCACGCTCGGTTTCTCTCAACATAAGGATATCATTGACGCGCACAGGTCCTTTCACGTTTCTGCTTATGATACGCCCTTTATCTCTTCCTTCAAGGATCCTTACTCTAACCTGCGCAATCTCTCCAGTGATTCCAGTTCGCGCAATGACTTCTATGACTTCAGCGGGGGTTAATTCTTCTACTGCTTCCTCTTTCGCACTCATCCACTGGTGCCCTTCTTTTTCAGTTCTTCTATTCTGCTGGATATCTCCTTTACTAAGGAGGCAGCGTCTCCGACCTCGCTAATGCATGCTGCGGCTGCTGGGACATCTATCCCTGCCGAGGCTCCGAGTTTTCCTTTGCTTGGGACAAAGATGTAAGGGATCTTTCTTTCTTCGCATATTATTGGCAGGTGTGCTACGACTTCCGGTGGGTCTACATCTTCTGCGATTATGACGAGTCTTGCTTGGGCGCGTTCTATGGCTTTTGTCGTTTCGTTTGTTCCTTTTCTGACTGTTCCTGTTTGGTTNGCTATTTGTAGGGCTTCATAGGCTGCGTCTATAATTTCTTTTGGGATTTCAAACCTTACGTAGAACGGTTTTGACATATGAGCCTTCACCCCTATTATATAGTGCTGAGTTTTATCGGTAGAAGTGCTTATGAATGTTTCGTATTCTTCGTTATGTTGATTCTCCGGTCTATCTGCGTCCAGTCTCTAAAAGGTAGAGCGACGAAGAGGGGCACAACCCGTCCAAGTTGTTGTGTGTGCACACCTAGTCCATGTTTAAGATATCATGCAAATAGGTTCAATAGTTTGTCATTCCTTCTCTTGCAGACACGCGCTCTATCTGTGTGCAAAACATGTATTCAGCTTCTTGTTGAAATGGTCAACTCGGGCGAAACCGAAGCGCTCGAATTGAATGATATCATCTGGATGGAGCTTTCTGCAAGAGTCTTCAGCTATTCCTTCAGCAACAGAAGCGTCAGGCATTACTACTTCGCATGGGACCCCAGTACCTACCGGAATCCAGTGAATCAAAGGAGCACTAACCTTCTTCGCTTCCTCATAAGACTCGCTGCGAAAAGTAGCCCCAACCAGTTCCCACTCAACTTTTCGAACCTCAATGTTGAAGAGTCCCATTAGGCGAATGTTCCTCCTCATCTTCAGAATGCCCATATCATCTCTTGAAACGAAGAAAGATGCACATCCTTCCTTCGGTTTTATTTCAAAGTAGCGAAAGCCTCTTCTAGGGACATCCGGATGTAAACGGAGCTTAGCCCTAAATGCATGTGGGATATCTCTTACCTGTAACTCGACTGGATCATGCACAAAGAAGTACCTGTTAGCGGTTCCATCGATCATTTTTCGGTTGTGGGCGTACAGATTCTCCCAACTCAACACTACATCAACAGGCTTAGGACCAATATCAATTATCAAGCGCCTAATCGCTTCCGGGGCTATCCCCCTTCTCCTCAAGGCTGCAAAGGTAGCTAGCCTCGGGTCATCCCAACTCTCAAATAGACCACTTCTCAGCCCCTGCAAAATCCTGGATTTGCTTAGAAAGGCTCCAGTTATTTTAAGCCTGCCATAATGAATAGCCTCTGGATACTCCCACCCAACGTGCCGATACATGTACTCTTGTCGTATCTGGTTAGTTAAGTGCTCCTTCCCACGGATTATGTGAGTTATGCCCAACAAATGATCGTCGACGCCGCAGGCAAAATTGTAAAGGGGCCAAACCCGGTACTTGCTTCCCACTCTTGGATGGCTGTGTTTCTCGGTGTCAATGATTCTCAAGGCTGGCCAGTCTCGAACTGCAGGATTCGGGTGATCTAGGTCTGTTTTGATTCTAACAACGGCTTCTCCCTCGCTGTAGGTTCCATCTAGCATGCGTTTCCAGCGTGCGAGGTTGTCTTTTTGCCTCAGATTTCTGTCAGGACAGGGTTGCTGCTTCATTGTTTTGTTTCTAAACTCTGCGCGTTGGCATGTGCAGACGTAGGCGTTGCCGTCTTTTAGGACTTTCTCCGCGTGTTCATAATATATGGGTAGTCTGTCGCTTTGGATGAATTCGGCGTCCCATCTGCAGCCGAGCCATTCTATGTCTTTCCTTATGAGATCGTAGAATTTCAAGGCAGATTTTTTCAGTTTTGGGTCTGTATCTTCAAAGCGGAGGTAGAATAGACCATCGTACATCTTTGCATATTCGTAGCAAAGAACTATGGCTCTAGCCGAACCTAAGTGTAAGAGACAGTCCGGATTTGGTGCGAAACGAGTGGTGACACGTTTGTACTTTTCAACATTTGGCAGAGGCGCAAGTATCCTCTTCTCTTCAACCTTCTCCCTTTCTAACTCTTCTGGCCACTTCTTCTTCACAGTTTTCTTCTGTTCCTCGATGGAAAGTCTATTGACTTCTTGAACCACCCCGGCCACCATAGAACTTACTTCTTTAATCTGTGCTCTAAGCCTGGGATGTTCTGCGAGTAATTTTCCCAGAACAGGCTGCAGTTTGGCCTTGCCTTCATGACTCAGTGCGTTCAGAAGCGCAAATTTCCGAATAGCCTCTCTAACTTCTGCGTTTTCGTTTGAGTTCAAGACTTGCCACTCAAATTGCGAGTGAAACTATATTTCTCTCTCGATAAGATAATCCGAGAAGGCTCTCATTTTCTCTTTTGCCTCGGATGATAGCAAAAGCTTGTCAACTTCTCTCCAACTCTCCTCCACCAGGTTTCGTGCGAACTCTTTTGCGTATTCTACGGCGTGGTATTTTTTGATTATGTCAATCGCTTCGTCTCTTAGCTTCTGATCGGTTGTATGAATGTTGAGGATTTCGAGAAGTCGCTTCCTGTCCGAAGGCTTCGCATTTCCTAGCGTATGAATAACCATCAAGGTGCGTTTTCCCTCAGTTATGTCTTGACCGAGACCGCCTTTCTTCTCAGCGAATTTTTCACCGACCAAATCTAATATATCGTCTTGTATTTGAAAGGCAATGCTGATGGACTCTGCAAACTTCCCTATCTTCTCAACTAGGTCGTCGTCTGCATCGGCTAATACGGCCGCCATCTTAACGGACATTCGCGCTATGGTTCCAGTTTTGTAGGCACACATCTGAGCATACTGCGCCTCGGTGATTTCATCTGCGTTCGCGAGTCCCTTATGCCACGCGATATCCATAGCCTGCCCAAGACCCACATTTATCATTTCCTGAGCATAAATCTCATAGATTCTGTTTGCTCTCTCTGCGGGAAGCTTGTCTCTATTCTTAATTAGAGTCAGAAGTGGCAAATAGAACATCTCATTTCCAACGTTGATTGCGACGTCTAAACCGTAAAGTCTGAACGTGCAGGGTTTTCCCCTACGCAGTTCTGAACTATCTTCAATATCATCAATCAACAATAGCCCGTTGTGAATAACCTCCGGGATTATGGCGAAGTCCAAAAACTCTTCTGGGTCTTTGCCCAAGGCTTCGCAGACCAAGAGAAATAGGATGGGTCTCCATCTTTTCCCTCCTCTATCTAAGAATTCCCAAAGCGGATCGGCTATGGCTTTGTTTATAACCTCCAAGTTGTAGTCGTATCTCGGTGGGCTGAGGGTGAAAACTAGAGAATCCTTATCATATTTTCTTGGGATGTATTTTTCTATCGTTTTGTCAATGATCGGAATCTTCTCTTTCAGGATTTTTTCAATGTCTAGGTTTGCTTTCTTCATGGGTTTCTCCTCGCATAGAGTTCCGGTTGGAAACCCCGCATTTTCAGCCACTCGGCAGTTTTTCCAGTCAACACGACCGGAACGCCTTTCAGTTTTTCTACGGACTCTGCTCCCACAAGAAACATGGCGTTTCTCAACTCATCAATTACGAATCTAAGCAGTCTTCTAACCTTGTTTGAACTTGTTACGGCTGGGCGCAATACTGGTGAAGCCATGCCTACAGAGTTGGCACCCAGCGCTAGAGCCTTGGCAACATCTGTCCCGGAGCGAACTCCACCTGAGGCGATGACCGTGAGATTGACTGATCGAACAACCTCAACTAAACTTGCGGCTGTTTGTATCCCCCAATCCCAAAAGGTTTTGCCGAGACGCTGACGAAAATCGTCTTTGATTACCTTGGCTCGATAATATTCCACTGCCGCCCAACTTGTTCCACCTGCTCCAGCAACATCTATGCCCGTCACACCGGCCTTTTGAAGGGTTTTGGCTACTTCTGCTGATATGCCCGCTCCGGTCTCTTTTACAATGACTGGAACGTCGAGGACTTCAGCTATTTCACCTATCTTTTCAACAAGCCCTCTGTAGTTTGTTTCACCTTCAGGTTGAATCGCCTCCTGTAAGGGATTTAGGTGAATAGCTAAAGCGTCGGCATCCATCATCTCAACGGCCTTCCTAGCCTCTTTCACACCGTATCCCCTGACGAGTTGGGGGCCTCCAATATTTGCTATAAGAAATGCTGTTGGCGCCTTCTTCCTGACAACAGAAAACGTTTCTTCCAGCGTCGGTTTCTCAATGGCGACCCTTTGACTCCCAACACCCATCCCGAGACCCAGTTCCTGAATCGCCTCAGCGATCGCAGCGTTTATCTTCATGGCTTCTGCGGCGCCGCCAGTCATTGCTCCGACTATTATTGGAGCTGAAATCTTGTGCTTGAAAATAGCTGTTGAGAGGTCAATTTCGTCTCGGTCCATTTCAGATAAGGCTTTGTGTACCAAGAAGACGTCTTCGAAGCCTGTGGTAGCTTTTCTGGCCTGAACATCTTCTTCAAGACAGATTTGAATGTGATCTAGCTTTCTTTCCTCAACCTGACTAGGCATCCATCAAACCTCTTTCAATTGTCGTTCCAACGACCTTTTCACCTTTAAGGGCTCTGAAGATGTTGTTGGGTTTCGCAGCATTAACAATGGTCGTAGGGACTCCGTGCTCAACCGCAGCTGTCAGTTCCATAATCTTTTGAGGCATACCTCCAGTTACGTCGGCCACATTCGTTTCTCCAATTTTGTGATGTAGCTTCTTCAATTCTTCTGCAGTGATCTGCTCAATGAGATATGCCGATAGGTTAGTCTTAGGATCAGCTGAGTAGAGGCCGTCGACATCCACGCCTATTATGATGTGGTGTGCGCCAAGTCTTATTGCAAGGGAGGAGGCTAGTTGGTCGCCAGACAGTATTGCGAAGCCTTTTGCTGAATCGACGACAGCGTCTCCGTAGAGAACCGGCACAAATCCTATTTCGAGCAGTTTCGTCAAGGGTTTTGTCTCCATCACTTCGATTCGACCAGACTTCGTGACTACACAAGATGAAGGTTGTACATCCATGGCTGGAATATCATGATTTATTAGAGAAGCCACAACCAATCTGTTTAAAGCAGTCATTGCCTGATGTGTTTGAGAAAAACCCATAATCTGCAATTCGTCTCTGTAGCCTTCGTTTATTCTATACTCCTTCGCCACGGGATGCCCAAACGAACCGCCCCCATGAACCAAGACTAAAGAATCAACATCAGCCCGCTTGACCTCAGCTGCTAGTCTCGTTATCGCTCGTTTGTTTGCAGTGAACGGTTTGTCCTTTACTGTGATGACCGACCCGCCAAGCTTCAGGATAGTTGGTCCAACGCTCAAAGTTCACACGCTTCCTGTTTTTCTTCAAATAAGAGCTAGAACAGATTATTCAGACTTTTCACTTCTTATTCTAACAATATTGTTTTCCACTCGAACAATATCTCCTGTTTCAATCTTCGAGATGTCGATCTTGTCAACGCATGGTATTTCTGAGATTATTGCGCCAACTGCGACTACAGTTTCGCATTCTTTGTTTATGATCCCAGCAGGAGCTGTGCCGCTATTTTTCATTCTGTACAGAGTGTAGGATCCAACTGTTGATCCTTTCCCACTTGGGAAAACCAGCATTTTTCCTTTCACTCTCTTTCCTTGAAGATCGTGTCCCTTTTCTATTATCTCGCTGGTCTCTGGGTCTACCCCACCATAGAATGAGATTGGTTGCGTGGTGGCTAGGGCTTTTCCTTCTGCAACTCCTTTCGAGATGGTTCTTCCTTTTAACTCCATTTTCCACTCACCGCGGCTTCTACACATTCTTTTAGACTTCCTAGTTTTGTTTTCATATCGTTGTGCCGTGAGTAATAGCATCCTTTTGCGGAGGTTGTTGCCACGGATCTGAATCTTCCTTTCAGTGGTGCTACTGCCATACAAGTGTCGCAAGCGAATTTTCCCCCAGCCTTTTCGATTATTTCTGTATAGCCTCTCTTGTCAGCGAGTTGTTTCATCTGTCTTGAAGTTGCAACCCAGAATTCAGTGTTAGAAGATATGTGCTTGTTTCTCAACAGTTTCGCTATCTCAGATATTTCTTTAATCGAACAATGGGGACAACCTATACAGACAAAATCGATTACATCAATATCATCACTAATGCTTTCGTATGCATCTTCTATATTCCTGTCCTCAATTGTGATCTTCTCTTTTGGGGGTTGATGTTTTTCCGATCCAGGAGTTATGCCCTTCATATAGAACAATGGTTTGGAACCGTGGGTCACAATCGAGGCACAGAACGACTTCAACTCATCCAAACCAACATCTTCTATGCCTGTTATGTACGGGATTCTGTTTTCCACTTTCCTACCGATACAATATCCAAGAGCTCCCCAGTCCGAGAATTTCTCCAGTTTGGCCTTCACGTCGATGTGCGTGTCTGGTACTCTGTTTTGTTCTAGATGAAGCCCATAGTATGGCGTTTTACCGACGAAAGCTGCTGCAAGAGCTGACGGACCTCCTTCTCTATTCGTCTTTGCTCCGATAACGGAGTTAGCGAAAGTGACCGCGGAGGATTCGGACCAAGCGATGTGTTCTCCATATCTTGGTAGGTTACCTATTAAATATGGCGTGCACGTGCAGGATATGATTATGCCCATTTTTCTAAAGGCATCTATGACCAGGTTCTGTTTTTCTGCGAACTCTTCGGAGATTCCGAGCTTTTTCCAGTCCTCCAAATCCATTCCAGCGGGGTTCAGAGTTGTTAGTACTTTAACCTTTCCATCTTTTGCTAGTTCATTTAGGTATTGTAGGCCAGCGTCTCCTAGGTTGTGGTATGATACTCCTGCCACCTGGACAGAACCCACTCTTATGAGTTTTTCAGCATCGTAAATATTCCCCAGAGCAATGAGTATCTCCATGGACTTTCTTACTGCGTACCCCTCTTCTCCATCAAGCATTCTTTCTTCTTCTTTTGTAAGATGCATAGGATCACAAGAATCTGCTTAGATCAACTCTTCTGTATTGTTCTCTCTTAAACCCTTTACCTGTTGTTTCAAACGGGGTTGTAGCATCTAATCCCATCTTACATGTTTTCGCCTTCTTTCCCTCAGTTAGATCTCCAGACGGGTCGAGGGAAGATCCTCTCTGGTTTGGTAGGATAATTGCGTCTTTATCCGCTTGAAATCTCGTCGCAATGGCCCATTCAACTTCATTTTGATCGTAGATATTTATGTCGCCATCCACAACAACACAGTGCTTCAATGACCTGTGCCCTTCAAAAGCTGCCCTGATCGCTTTCTTTCCATCATCCGGGTTCTGTTTCTCTATTTGCACCACCGCGTGGAGCCAGCTGCAACCACCGGGAGTTATGTAAACATCCTTGCATTTGCAGACTTTGTTTACTTCACTAAATATTGTTGGTTCTCTAGGCATACCCATCAGCAGCTTGTGTTCATTTCTGCCAGCAAGTATGGTTTGGTAGATCGGGTTTTCTCTACGTGTTATGCAGTTGACTTCTATTACTGGTTGCTGTCTTACCTTATCAGCAATTCCTGTCAGATCTAAGAATGGCCCTTCTGATACTCTCTCTTCTGTTATTCTACCTTCTAATACAATCTCACAGTCTCTCGGAACCTCAAGATCTGTGGTCTTACACTTCACCAATTCGGTCTTTTCTAATGCATTTGCCATTCCTAATTCGTCAACGCCCTTTGGCAGAGATGTGGCAGCAGCAAGAAGAACAGCCGTCGAATTGCCGATGCACACTGCTATGTCAAGGCTGCCATTAGACTTTTTTAGGGCAGTGTCCGTTCCTCTCTCTTCAACGATTCTAGCTACAAACCTGTTTTTGTCTATCAACATCAACCTGTGAAAACAAGTGTTTCTACCCAACTCGGGGTCTTTTATGATGGCTATGGCGGATGCAACGTATTTTCCTCCATCGCTCTCCGTATACCTCATTATTGGGAGCTTTGTCAAATCCACATCTTTCTCAACCACTTCTTGGCATTCCCCTTTCTCCACAACCTCTGGGGGCAAAGGATTCTCTATGGCATTAGCTAACTTGTGCAATAATTGCTCTCTCTTTATACCCAAAGCTCTGGCAATAAGTTCCTTTGAAGAGACGAGGCCAGCTACCACAGGGATGTTGGACTCTTTCACATCTTCAAAAAACACAGGTTTCTCGCGCAGAGCGTCTATAATCGCTGCGATCTCGAACTCAGTTGACACTGCCTTTCTTATTCTTGCCAATTCTCCATTCCTGTCAAGTAGGTCTAAAAAACTTCTAAATCCCATCTTTTCTCCCTCTATGGAAGTCTCCAATTCCGATTTTTGTTCTCAACACTTGAAATTTTTCCTTTTCCATGGCTGCCGCAACCTCTTCCTGCAATTCCTTTCTCGGAGTTAATGCTACCATGCAGCCTCCGCCGCCACCGCCAGTTAGTTTTGCTCCAAACGCCCCCTGCTCTCGAGCTAGCGTCACTAAATAGTCCAGTTCTTTGCAGGAAACTTCGATTTCCTGCAGTAATCGATGGTTTTCATTCATCAGTTTGCCAACCTTTCTTAAATCAAACTCTTGTAGGGCTTCTCTCGCCGTGAATGCTAACGCCTCTGCCTGCTTGAATAGTGAATCGTATTTTTTCGGATTTCTTTTCTTTCTCTCAGCAACCCCCGCAACCATCCCTTTAGTGTCAGCTACAATTCCCGTGTTGCATAGCACAATTTCAATAGGTTGTCTTGTACTCAATTTCTCGATTACGTTTGGGCCTTCACCTAAATTCCTCCTGAACCAGATTAAACCTCCGTAGGTTGCTGCAGTATTATCAATGCCAGAGGGAGTTCCAGCATAAGCTTTCTCAGCTTCGTAAGCAATGTCATTAATCTTTTCGTCTGACAAGTTCATTCCAAATTCATCTGCTATAGCCCTCGCGATCGCAACGCTACTTGCTGCTGAAGCACCGATTCCACTGAAACTTGGAAGGTTTCCTCCCAACCGGATCTCCAGAGAGATTTTTCCCGGATCAATTCCCAGAGTCCTGAGCATCCTTTCTATCGACTCTTCTTGTTGAGCTTTCTTCCTTTCGGTGTAATCTTTTGCGCCTTTTCTTTCATCTCTTACGGTGATTCGATCTTCAGCTTTTCTTACTTCTGCGTCTGCTGTCGAATCGATTGCAGAAACGATTCCTGGGACGCCGTGAACGACGAAGTGGTCGCCGAACAGAATGACTTTTCCGTATCCAGAACCTCTTCCCATTGAAACCGTCTCGAATAGACAGTTATTGTCAAAAATCAAATAAAATATTTCTTTGAGAGCAAAGCCCATTGGTGAAGTCTGTTTCACTTAACTAGCTTTTCGTGAATGAGATGGATGCGTAGCCTACTACCGCTGAATAGTCGCCCGTAATGTCCCCACTTGTCTTATAACACAATAATTGTCCTTTCTTACCGCCTAGTGCCTTTGTCGCTGTGATCGCAGCGACAACTGGCCCGACGCCACAGGTAGTTATACTACGTGACTCTACCGTGGAATAGTATTTTCCCTCATCCATCTCCATGGCTGCCTCAATTGCCATTCTGTCTTTTCTTTGAGCACTCTCATGGGGCTCGTAATGTGTCATGTCTGTTGAGGCGATTACCAAGGCGTTTCTCCCTGACAAAGCCCCTGCAACGGCCTGGCCAACCTCTTGGCTGGACTCCAGGTCTTGCATGGCAAAACAGATAGGCACGAACTTGAAGTTTGAGCTGTATAGATACTGGAGGAAGGGGAGCTGGAGTTCGATTGAATGCTCGTATGCGTGGGCTTTGTTATCCACGTCGATGATGCGGGACTCGTGTAGAATCTTTTCGGCAGTTATAGCGTCGATCTCTGCATCTCCAAGAGGAGTCTGCCAAGTTCCCTCGTTCATGATCGCTAATGCGCTTCCGCGTCCGGTGTGGTTGGGACTAAGAATAACGACGATATCCGGTACGCCGTCTGCTGCAAGTTTGTAGTATCCATGGGCAGCCACTGGACCAGAGTACATGTATCCTGCGTGGGGGGAGACGAGTCCGAGGACTTTTCTAGGTCCCTTTTCTGCGACTTTGGGGAGCTTGCCAGGCCCTAGTCTGTGATTGAAGCATTCTTCTATTTGTTTTTTCAATCCTTGCGGAGTACCAGCGTACCATGAACCTGCAAAAGCGGCGGGCCTAATCTCCAAACTTGTCACTTCTTTTATTCTTCTCGAGCGAGCTTGACTTCGAAGTCGTCTATGGACATGCTTAGATCTCCGTCTGGAGGTATTTCACCTCTCTCACGCATAATCTGTCTGGCAAGGAGCCAGAAGATCACCGCCAGAGCTCTTCTGCCTTTGTTGTTTGTTGGTATGGCTACATCTACATCGCGGAAGTCATTGTCGGTGCTGCAAAGGGCAACAACAGGAATGCCTGTGCTTGATGCTTCTCTTATAGCTTGTACATCCGCTCTCGGATCAGAGACGACTACTACATCTGGCTCAATGCGGTTTGGGTAAAGAGGATTGGAAAGGAGTCCAGGAATGAACCGGCCAACTATTGGGTTTGCTCCAACTACTTCACAAAGTTTCGTTACTGGCGCGCGTCCATAGAGTCTGGCCGCTACTGCCGCTATTTTTGAGGGTTCAAATCGAGCGAGAAACTTGGCTACAACTCGTATGCGTTCATCGGTCTTCTTGACATCCAAAACAAATAAACCGTCGGGTCTAACACGATAGATGAATGGGTCCATGTCCTTTGTTCTCATTCTTGTACCTATGTGAATACCCGCAGATAACAGGGTGTCTTGAGGCAGCAGAAGTTCCTCTTCTGTAGGAACCGCAACTTCTTTCTCTTCTTCCTCAGCCAACAAATCTTCCTCCTAAAACGAAAAAGCAGCCATCTCCGCTCTCTCTGCGAGAGTTTCTTCAATTCGAACGAGTTCATTGATCTTCGACACTCGTGAACCCCCCACTATCCCTGTCTTTACGATTGGGCAGCCAAAGCCCACGGATAGATGGGCAATGTGGGCGTCGTTTGTTTCTCCGGAGCGATGAGACATTATTGGGATATATCTTGCGCCCTTCGCCGTTTTTGAGGTCTCCCAAGCGTCCGTCAACGTCCCCACCTGATTCACTTTTATTATAATGGCGTTTGCGGCATCCATTCTTATGCCACGAGTCAGTCTCTCATTGTTCGTCGCGAATAAATCGTCACCACAGATGAGACATTTTTTCGCCTTTCGACTGAGTTTTGCAAAGCTTTCAAGGTCTTCCTCGCGGAAGGGATCTTCAACATAGATAAGACCATAGGTTTTCATGAGATGCAATACGAAATCAAGTTGTTCTCCAGAATTTCTCTTATTGTCTCCATAGACGTAGTATTTCTCTTTTTTATCCCATAGAGTAGAAGCAGCTATGTCAACGCCAAGTCCGCAATTGACTCCTAACTCTTCTGAAACCTGTTCGCACGCCTTCACCAGAATTTCCAGAGCCTCTTCATCTTTGATGCTAGTAGTCCACGCTCCCTCGTCATTTCTCCCACCTGTAAAGGTGGAGTCCTTCTTTTTTAGGAAGTAACTAACCTTTTGATGCACCATTGCGTTGGCCTTTGCTGCGTGCGAAAAGTTGCTTGCCTTGAGTGGAAGAACCAGAAATTCTTGTATGTTGAGAGATCTTCCAGGGGCATGTTTTCCTCCTCCTAGAACATTTCCGAGAGGATAGGGGAGCTCATTTGCAAGATAGCCACCAAGATGTTGAAACAATGGCACACCATAGGATGTGGCGGCAGCTTCAGCGGTAGCCAAGGAAACAGCATATGCCACGCTTCCTCCTACATTTCTGAAATTTTCTGTTCCGTCGATTTCGTGGAGGAGAAGATCGATTTCTTCCTGCATATCAGCGTTTATGCCGATCAATTCTGGAGTGATTAGTTCTTCAACATTCCTAATTGCTTGATCTACTCCTCCATCAGGGTATGAAGTGACTTCTGCTTTTCCCACGCTGGCTCCTGCCGGGGCGGAGGCTCTTCCAAATCCCATGGCTGTTATTATGTCAACTTCTAGGGTTTCTTCGCCTCTGCTGTTGAAGATCTTTCGAGCCATGACATCTTCAATGACTGTTGACAAGTTGACCTCCTCAAGAGATGTTAGATGCGTTTCCTCTCTCCAACTTCTTCATAAAACCTCAGAATCTCGTCTATGAGATCTACGTGAGATAACAGCATACGACGACAGCAATATCGTGTCACTCCAAGACCATCTAGAACTTCTCCCGCATCTTCTCCAGCTTTAACCCTAGTCGCGAAGTCTTCCCACTTGTCACCAATCAATTTGCCACAGGTGAAGCAACGAACTGGTATGATGATTCTGGTCGCCTCCTTAACATTCTAAGATTCAGAGTAATAAAGCATTTCGAGATGGTCAGACATGGACTTTCACCTATAGCTTTTCTGCTTTCTGGACCTGGCACTGGGGCCTCCAAACTTCTTTGGTTCTTTCCTCCGCGAGTCGCCAGCGATCATGGTTCGGTCGTAGTCCGTAAGAATTGTCTGAAGGCGAGAACTCTTTGTCCATTTTAGCAAAGCTCTGGCAACAGCCATCCGTACAGCTTCAGCTTGACCCATGAAACCTCCACTAGAAACCTTAACATCTATGTCAAGTTGTTTCCAAACATCCTCGCCAGCTTGAAGGAGCGGCTCCATAATCTTGCGACGAGCGATTTTGGGTTCAAAGATCTCGACGGGCACACTGTTAACGCGAATTCTTCCCTTTCCAGCTTTAACGGTTGCTCTAGCAATGGCTGTTTTCCGCTTTCCGCTTGTTAACACAACTCTTTTGGAACGTGACATCTTACTCGCCTATCACAGCCCAACCAATCTCTTTGGCCAATTCTCCAATTGTTATGTAGGGGCATTTCAGCTTGTTTGCTTGGGCATCTGGGATCGTCTGCGTTTCTTTGCCCTGAAACTCCGCAGGCACTCCGATGTAGACTTGCAGTCGTCTATAAGCTTGTTGTCCCTTTGGCTTCTTCCAAGGAAGCATACCCCTAACGGTTCTTCGGACAATCTTATCTGGTCTTCTTGGGTGGAAAGGACCTTTTCCCGGATGCCCAACTTCTAGAAATGTTTTGGCTTCCCTTACTATACTCAGTCTCTTGCCAGATATTGTCGCCTTTTCAGCATTTACGACGAATACCTTTTCGCCTAGGAGTAGTCTTCTGGCTATGGCGCTTGCCATTCGCCCAAGGATCAATCCCGTTGCATCAACTATCACAGCGTTATCAGCCATTGCATTTTCACCCAATTATCTTCACTTTCGTGCCCTTTGGATTCTTCTTCATCAACTCTTCGAATGTCAGGCATTTCCCCTTAGCCTTCGAGATCTTTGACTTTGCTTTCTCTGAGAAGGCAAAGGCAGCGACATATATGGGGTGGTCAACTATCCCCACGCCTAAAACTTTGCCTGGGACTACCACTGTTTCACTTGCTTGTGTATGACGATTCAACCGACTCAGGTTCACGGCGGCTCTTCTTTGTCTCGGCTTCGACAAACGGTCCGCTACGGCACGCCATATCTTTGCATCATCTTCCTGTGCCCTCTTTTTCAGAAATCGGATGAGGTTGATTAGTTCTGGATTAGTCGTCTTAATTCGTCTCATTTCTTCCCCCGCAACTCTTTCTGGAAATCTTCAAATTTCTTGTCAAGTATGTTTAGGCCTTCGAATAGAACTCGCTCGGCAGGAAGGGCGCCTGTTGATTCGACATCAAAAACGAAGGCGTCTTTCTCCCAAGATATCTCGATGGCAGTTGGATCTTTTGGACAAGCTTCTACACAGTCTCGGCACAGAGTACACTCAATTTCGTTCCTGGTTTCTATCGACTTTCCAGTCTTCACGAGAATATCTTTTGGGCAAATCTCTACGCATTCTTCACAAGCGTCACAACTCACTGCGTCAATCTTGATCTGTGGTAGATATCTGTACGCACTCACGGAGACTGGTTGCCACTTCGCGTGTTTTTTTCCCTTTCCAAGTCGGGCGTATGCCTCCAGCCTTATCTTCTGATCAGGTGCCAACTTCACGATTGATATTCTGTCGCTCACTGGGGCTATGTCGGGATTCTCAGAGACCATGTTTCCGGAGTACACTGTTATGGTGTTCTCTTTGGCTTCGGCTTCTAATGTTAAGGCTACGCGGCAAAGGTTACATCCAAACTCGCTTTTGCAGGTGCACTCTTCGGGCAGGTTATAGGAGTCCAAATCCGTCTTGAGGGGGATGAGACCCAATCGGTGAGCGAGAATCTCATCGTTAAGAACAGATGAGTTTTGGATTATAACTACGTCATCTATAGCCATAGAGGGCACCTCAGCCAGCATAATTCTACGCAAAGCATTTGCGAAGGGTACATCAACTCCCCTAACAACGAAACGCATGGCGGTATCAGTTTTTCCGATGATCTGGACTTCCACTGAGATCAGGCCTCTACATTGCTAGTTACAAGTACACGTGCTTCTCATAAGGAAAGAAAGGCATTATTTCAATTTTATGCTTCAAGAACAGCATGTAACCAATTCTGTCAGGCTATTGATTCTATTAGACTCTGCGGCCTCTACGTCCGCCTTTCCTTCTTGTCCCATTGTGGGGGACAGGTGTTACCTCTTCGATGCGACCGATTCGGAATCCAGCTCGTGCAAGGGCTCTTATGGCTGCTTGTGCTCCTGGCCCTGGTGTCCTAGCATCTGATCCTCCAGGAGCTCGAACTTTTATGTGTATGGCGGTTATTCCCTTGTCTTTGGCTACAGAAGCTGTGTGAGCCGCAGCCCGCATTGCGGCGTATGGCGAAGATTCCAGTCGATCTGCTTTGACAAACATTCCTCCGGAGCCTCTGGCAATAGTCTCGGCGCCTGATGCGTCTGTGAAATGTATGACTGTGTTGTTGTAGGAACTATAGATGTGAACGACAGCCCATTTTTCGGTCTTTTTGCTCATGATCTCTTCTCCTTGGCTTCAATGTCGCCTTCTACGCTGAGAGTTTGCCTTAGGGGATGGTTTAGATCGAAAATGGGGCTGGTCGGAGTGAAGGTCACTTTGGCTTCTTCATCCCTCAGAACCATGTAGCTTGGAGATGAGACCCGTTTTCCTTCAATGGAAATGTGCCCATGGGTAATCAGCTGACGGGCTTGACCTACAGATTTGGCTAGACCCCTTCTGAAAACGAGTGTTTGAAGCCGACGTTCAAGAAGATCTTCAAGGGAAAGGTCTAAAACGTCATCTAATTCAGCGGTTTTGGCTAAGATTCCCAGACGGTGGAGTTTGCTGAGAAGCTGCTTTTCGAGCCTTCTACGCTCTGTGGTAGACATGCCTAGGAGCGATCTAGCTATTCCTCTGAACTTTGAAAGCGCAGTTCTATGGCGCCAAAGTTCTTTTTTGTTTCGAAGCCCATATTGACCGAGCAACTTGAGTTCAGACTGCATTGTGTCAGTTCGCCAAGGAAATCTCGGCGTATCATATTTCTTTCGTTGCTTTTTTGGATCGCCCATTAACGCTCACGACTCACCCTCTTTTTCTTCACACCAATAGCTTTTCCACTTCTGCCAGTTGTTCTCGTTCGTTGACCCCTCAGCTTTAGTCCATGAGCATGACGAAAGCCCCTCCACGATTTGATCTTCTTCATTTCATCTATGTCAGATTTTGTTTGAAGAGTCAAGTCGGAACCTGTGAGGTGTAGATCTTTGCCAGTGTCGGTGTCTTTCTGGCGATTAAGAAGCCAGTCTGGCATTCCGTGTTTCTTGGGTTTATCTATGATGTCCCTTATGTTGTCGATCTCTATATCGGAAAGAAGGCCTAGGCGAGCTTCTGAGCTGATATTCGCTCTTTTCACTATGGTGTTAGCTAGGCTTATGCCTATTCCCTTTATGCCAGTTAGCGCCTGGGCTACCTTTTGACTTCCATCCAGATCGGTCTCAGCTATACGAATAATGTGCCGAAACTCTTTAGGCATCCTAAACCGTCCGTCTCAGCTCAAAGCTAACTACGGAAGTGACTCATATTTTATTTAAACCTTCCTTATTCAACAATTTAAGGGCAAACAAATGCGCTCCGTGGATGGAACAAGAAGGGTGAACCGACTCTTCAAACCGTAGAAAGACTGGGAATAGAAAGCCTCCTAAAAGGAGAATAAAGCGAATAAATGGAAATCCCTACTGGATCTGTGATTTGCGTAATCTCTGGAGGAGACGCGGTTGGGTAAGTCAGTCTTGAAGGCGACGTGGCAGAACATTCTAGCTACTTCCCAAAAAGTGAAGGAGGGCGGAGTTGTTGTTTATCCAACCGACACTGTTTACGGACTTGGCTGTGATCCGTTCATTATAAAAGCAGTAGAACGAGTGTTTAACGTCAAGAATTTGAGGAGGAAACCGCTTCCCATACTGGCCTCGGACATGAAGACGGTTGAAAGGATAGCCTTTCTTCCAGAAAAAGCGAAGAGCATTGCTAACGAGTTTTGGCCTGGACCACTTACAATTGTGGTTCCTAAGAAACCAGCTTTACCAAGCATAGTTACTTGTGATCTTAATTCTGTCGGAGTTCGGGTGCCAAAGCATGACGGAGCACTTCAACTCATAAGCCTATCGAATGGTCTCCTAATAGGCACAAGCGCCAACAAAACAGGAAAAAAACCGCCCCTCTCTGCCCAGGATGCAGCCGAACAACTTGGAAGAGAAGTAGACCTGATACTTGATGGGGGGCCATCAACCCTTGGTGTGTCGTCGACAGTGATTGACTTAACCTCGGAGAGCCCCAGAATCTTACGTAAAGGTCCAGTAGGTTTCGGAGAGATTGAGCAATTTCTTTCGAAGAAATAGCCTTTCGGTGCTTACAGGATTCTGGAGATTCGCTAACCACAAACCAGAATGGTCCATAAGAATAATCAGAGAGAGTTTTGGTGAGAGATTCTACACCGCGTATTTCCTCGCGAAATAACTAACGTCCTGAAATGTGGGGTCTATCGATTTCAGGTAGACTATGTTGTTCTTATAAATCATCAAGGTTGGAACCGCGTCTAGGTGCGGAGCATCTCTAACAAATGGATTGCCCCTGTTGAATTCTTCGCGTGAACCGACAGGGACTGTGAAATCCAGCGCTTCCCTTGTAGTTTTTGGCAAATCGAATGAAGTCAACGTGGGCGGTTCTGCAATCAGGGCACCAAGAAATCTCAGTCTCAGTTTGATTACCATAGAACAAGACAAAATTGAACTCTTCGGCCTTGAACGCTTCTCGTAGATTTCTAAAAGCTTCATAGGTCTCCTCTGCAGTCGTGGGCGGTAGCTCGTTTACTGTGACCATGGAGACAAGTGTCTAATGGCTGGACCATAAAACTTTTGATTTCGCATTGGTAACGTTGAGTAACAGTAGCCTTGGTGTCTTCGCAATGGTGAACATCGCCAAAGGATTGGGAATCTATGCAGACTCCTCAAAGACTAGTTTCGATTATTTTGTCAGACTTTGACTATCATGTTACGTGGTGCGTGCAAAATTTCGAAATAATTTTCTAGGATCTAAAATAATCTCAATTGTTGAGGCAAAAATCTGTGCTGAAAGACTTCAATTTGCTCGTAACAACCTCGCGGGGTAATGAGGAGGACGTTTGCTCGGAGATGTGGTATCTATTGGGAGAGATAGGTGACCAAGCAGCAGCAATTGATAAAACTGGCGTCACCGGATTGGTAGTAGTCAAGACTCTCCTAGATCCCTTTGAAGTTATCGAGAAACTTCGCAAAGTGCTCAAAGCGCGCCCTTCGGAGTTCCGCTATACGTTAAGAATTATACCAATTGAGAAGGCGGCACGCACCGATCTCGAGGAGATTCAACTAGTAGCCACCGAGCTTGCTTCAAAAATAGCACAAGACGAAACATTTCGCGTGACTGTTGAGAAAAGGTTCAGCAAAATTCCAAGTAGCGAGCTTATCGAAGCCGCAGCTACAAACATCGAGAGAAAGGTAAGCCTAGACAGACCAGACAGAATAGTGCTATTACAAGTCATTGGCAAATTAACTGGAGTATCGGTTGTAAGACCTACAGACATCATGTCAGTTGCCAAAGAAAGACCGAGTCCAGAATAAAAATCCCTAAGTCAATTGATATCATTGCCATCATAAGGCCAGTTCTTTGGCTTCTTTCCGACGTGAAAAAAACGAAAAACTGACGGGTCTCTTTGCAGGCCAATTGAGTACTCGTACGCAGCCGCTTTAGTCAATGGTTAGTTGCCAACAAGGCAACGTGTTCGACGACCAGATCAATCAGTGCTTTCTTTTGGAAGCCTTCTCCAACTAAATTGGCTTCAAGTTCTATATCCGAGATTCTGAACAATCGCTTTATGTCATCGATTTTCTCTTCAGTCAACTCTAGGACAGCATCGTTACGCGAACCGGATAAAAGTTCGGCGATCGTTTCTAAAGCATCATCTGCTTGTTGTTCTGTTTCAGCAATGATGAGAACAGCAACATCGTTGGAGTTTTGGTCTATTCCAATAATATCTAAGGCGTTTTTAATCTGGCGTTGAGCAGTGACATAGAGAAGAGTCTCAATAGCCATGTCTCTTGACCGGTTTGATCCGTTTTCGAAAGCCTTCAATACATTTAAGGCAGCGAAGTAAAGGTGATCCTTGCTTGCCACAAGTCTAGCATCAAAGAACTGAGCGTGAACATGTTTCAATTTCTTGCGAACACGTCTAAGAAACTCATCAACATCGTTGACTTTGATGTTTTCGAAACCAGCAATAGCTACGCACTTGTTGATTTCCTCTACTTTTCTAAGCAAGGACTTCCCCCAAACATTTCTCTAGCAAAACGTTCCACAAGTTTTCGGTTGAACCCAGAATCTACAAGCGCTTCCTTCGCCTCCTCCAGAGATTTTCCTTGACGCCTGTATTTCTCAGCAACTTTTCGGACGCTCTCCTTTCGCTCCCATGGAAAGATGATCCAAGAGCTTGTTTCTCTCTGGTAGTAGTCTGGAACTAAGATACTCCACGGCTTGTAGTAGATGGTCATAATTCTGACTTCGGTTGCCCCCTTCTCTTCTAAATGCGACCGGACTAGCCTTAGGCTTTTGCCCGTGTCTGCAACATCATCCACAACGAGAACTTTCTTACCTTTCACAGGAGCAGAAACTGGCTGTGTTATGGTAGGTTCACCCCTCGTCTCAGCGACCCCCACATAGAACTCGGCGGTAACGTTCGCGAGTTGGGGGTTCTCTAGCAAGTCGGATAGGATTCGGGCCGGAGGCCACCCTCCACGAGAGACACCTACGATAACATCAGGTTTAAAGCCACTCTCTTTGATTTTATCAGCGAGATTCAATAACAAATCATAAATCTCATCCCATGTAGGAATCTCAAATTTCAGCACAGAATCTGCCTCTGACATGGATAGTTTTTCTCCGTCTCGTCTCATGAACTTGGGTAGTATATTTACCTTCGCTTCTCGTCTATTTTTTCTCAAATCCATACTCTCAACATGTGACATAACAATAGTCTATGAATGCGCCTGAAATGTGAATCCGAAGAAAATAAAAAGGGGGGGAGAGCCCCACTGGGCTGGCCAGCTAGCCAGTCATGGGTTTTCTGTATGCGTATACTATCGCTGCGATGCCCATGAACACGAAACCTAAGCCGAACAGTATAAAGGCGTAGGATTG
>JGI2173J19968_10000144_pt1 | contig 23274 bp, 17 predicted proteins | sample DeeMarSWOR136_30_FD_19968 | JGI IMG/M metagenome (IMG submission 19968) | reverse complement strand
CCGATTCTAGGAGATGTTGTTATTGTGGATAGGCCAGCCGTAATGANGNTACTGTACTCGATTTACCATAGACGTAACTGAGTAGGGCGGTAGCCAGCTGGCCTATCAATGAGGAATTCTATTTTGATTGAGGTATTGAGATTGGAATATTCTGGAAAGGAGGAAAGGAAATATGAAAAAGGAAAAAACCAAGAAAGAATTAGCTAAGGATGAAGCTCTGTACGAAGCGGCCAGGAAGGCAGCCAGTAAGTTGAAGAAGGCCAGTAAGGAAAAGTTAGTCGGCAGTTTGGTATCAAGAAACGCAAAGGAGGAATTAGAGAATCGTTGGTTGTCGAGACCAGTACGTAAAGAGCTTGGATTGACACTCCCGGCAACCATCTACATTCAGGATCCAGAGGTGGCAGAACAGATGCCTGCGCTGGGTTTTCAGGAAGTCGACATCAACTGGGAGCCTGGTCTGAGCGATGGTCCCACAAGTGCACGGGTCGCCGTAGTGGACTACGATGCTGATACTAATACGGTTGCCAAACCTGCCCGTTGGGATGCTGACAAATGGTGTTTTGTTGACTCTGATAACAAACGAATCGATAAGAGCACCACCGACACACGCAAAAGTCCTCAATTTCGCCAGGTGAACGTGTGGGCCATAATTCAGAACGTTCTAGATTTCTATGACGACCCAGAAGCTTTGGGTCGACCCGTGTCTTGGGCATTTGAAGGTAATCGCCTGACTGTATTACCACATCTAGGTTACCGCGAGAACGCCTTTTACGATAGGCGCAGCAAATCTCTTCAATTCTACTATTGTGGAACAGTGAATAAACCAGTTTATACTTGTCTTTCTCATGACATAGTCTGCCATGAGACTGGTCACGCAGTCTTGGATGGTATTCGTCCTTACTATAACGAATTAAGTTCGCTTCAGACTGCTTCTTTCCATGAGTTTGTAGCGGATTTGACGGCTATTCTGGTTGCTCTGCGTAACAACGACTTACGCCATGTCATAGAAAAAGCCACAAAGGGACATTTAGGACGGGCGAAATTCCTTGCAAATGTGGCCGAGCAATTCTCCCAACACGTCGTTAACCGAGATTATCTGCGTACAGCAATCAATAAGCATAAGATGAATGTCATTAGCAATGATCGGAGCCCGCACTACTGCTCTCAAGTTCTGACCGGAGCAATGTTTGATATTATGACAAGGATGGCAGCTAATTATATGGAGAAAAGGCACAAAACTCCCAGACAAGCGCTTTATTATACCATTGACCGCTTCCGTCGTGTTGCGCTGCAACCTCTAGATCTCTGTCCTTCGGTTGATATCCAGTTTGAGGATTATGCACATGCTGTTCTCCGTCACGACCAGCTTGCCAATCCAATGGATCCATATGGGTATCGAGAGATTATGCAGCAAGTATTCAAAGAACGTTCAATCCTTCAGTCGACAGAAGAGGATGCACCTACCTATTCCCAATTATTCTGCTATGATATCGGCTATGTCTTGTCTTCTCGTGCAGCGATTTATGGTTTTCTGCACGAAAGACGCAAGGAGTTGTGTATTCCGGAGCACCAAGATATTGTGATAGCTGAGCCTTACACTGCGTACAAAGTGAGACGCGCACGCCGTAAGCTGCCAAGGGAAATCGTACTACAATATATATGGCGTGAGGATGTTGAGCTAAAGGGTTCACGATTTGGCAACCTAGAAGGAAGGACGATACCGCTTCTTTGTGGCGGCACCTTGGTCTATGATGACCGCGGTAATGTCCTTTACTGGTGTCGAAAGCCAGGTACAAAATTGGAGAAGGACAAAGTCGAGGGGCAGAAGCGAAGAAAGGGTTTGCTTGACTATATTGCCAGTCTTGTTGCGAATGGCAGGATAGGTATGGCGGAATCTGGCATAGGAAGCATTGATATCAATACGCCAATTGTGGGCCGCAGCGTAGATGGAGAGTTGTGCATAGAGAGAACTCCTCACCTCAGGCATTGGGGGACTTGCAGGGAGGGCGGAGATGAATAAGAACAAGCTCTTAGTACGTACCTACGATGTCGGCTTTGGCGACTGTGTATATGTCCGGGTGCCTGACAAGGATGATTTCTACCACATTCTTATTGACTGTGGTACCTCAGGTTCTGCAAAACCTGCGCTGAATGATGCATTGAGTGATATCCGTTCTATGTTGCCGAATGACCAGGGTGCCAAGAAACGGCTGGATCTGCTGGTGGCGACTCACCCACATGCTGATCATATTAAAGGTTTTGACCCCAAGTTGTTCAAGGGTATCAAGATCAGGAACATATGGTTGAGTGCGTTCATGCAGAGAAACCATCCGCAGGCGAAACAGTCGCATGCCTTGCAAGATTTGACAGATATGGCTGTGAATTCACTCAGAGCACGTGGATTACACCTGACACCAGGATTGGATAGATTGTTGATGAATAGTCTCTGTAATCGCAAAGCTTTGCAGGCGCTCCGTAGTGGTATGCCCAAAGCCAACAAGATCAAACCAGTATATATATGCCGGAATGCTGCAAAAAGGTTGAAGCCAACGGTGAGAAGCAAGCACAAACTCGTTTTCAAAGACGGCACGACGTGTCTTAAAGATTTTACCGAAGACAGTACAGTTCTTCGTGTACTTGCCCCAGAGTGGGATATTGATGGTTACTATCTCGGTAAAGGAACAACCGATTACACTTCAGTATTTTCTCTTTACAAACATGCCAGCGGCAAGGTCCCTAAAGGGGGCAAGACACCACAGCCCGGTAATATCAGCAAAAGGGAATTTCGTCTGCTGCGTGAAAGACTTTTGTATTCGGCTTTGGCTTTTGCTCAGACTGATGATGATTTGAAGAACAACACTAGTGTTGTGTTATTGCTTGAGTGGCGTGGTCGACGGCTACTGTTCACAGGAGATGCAGAGTGGACAGGTAAAGTTGTTAAGAAGGGACGTCGTAATAGTTGCTGGGACGTAATGTTGAAGATGGACAAGAAGGGCCATCTTTCCAAACGGCTGGATTTTATAAAGACGGGGCACCATGGTAGTGTCAACGGTACACCCTTCGTAGACATGAAAGGAGTGGCGCAACCTATTCTTGATAAGATCCTTCCGAAGACAAGTAAGGCAAACGTGGTAGTCTCAACCGCTGCGGGTAGGCATGGAAAGCAGAAAGAAGTGCCTTATCATGATCTGTTAAGGGAGCTTGGTCGGCGGGCTGCAAATGCTCGTAAATATTCGCACGATCCTGATATTCCCCATGTGTCACAACCCCAGCGCACTGATCGCGAAGATAAGGCCATTGATGTATGGATCTAAGCTTAGCAGATTTTGATGAAATGACTAGTGGGTGGTATCCCAAGTGATTGGAAAGTCCGTGAGATAATGTCGTTAGGAAACGAAAATTGAAAATTTCACGGTAGTGAATTCGTTTGGTTTTTAAGAAATCATTTAAAGGAGGAAACTATGGGAAGAAGAACTAGTACTTCCGGTAAGAAGACTGGATCTAGGGCAGCGGCTACGTTTGACCCCAGCAAAAAGTATTCTTATTGCTCACTACCTCGGGTTTCTGCACGGGTATACAGTCCGGATGTCAACCCACGTCGGGCTCGACTGATAGATATCATGGCAAAGAAGTGGGTAAACGGTACTGTTTTACACTACTATTTCTTTAACCAAGAGGGCGACGGCCAAGAAGTTGTCTTACCGGATGGAACGACCAGATGGCTAAAATGGACGACGACCAAGGCCGAGAAAGATGTCGTTCGGAAAGCGTTCGACATCTGGAAGAATGTGGGCATTGGTCTTACTTTCAAAGAGGTTGGTTCTCGTGATGAGGCAGAAGTTAGGATTGGGTTTATGCGTGACTATCGTACTTGGTCTTACGTTGGTAGGGATATTCATAACATTGAGAGAGACGAACGTACTATGAATTTCGGCTGGGATCTGACCCGACATCCCAGTGAGATTGACACGGCTGTGCACGAAATTGGACACACTCTAGGCTTCCCCCACGAACACCAAAATCCGAAAGCCGGGATAGTTTGGGACGAGGAGGCCGTGTACGCGTCCTGTGCCCGACCGCCCAACAATTGGGATCGTGATACGACTTATCACAACATCATCCGTAAGATTAACCCAGATACGGTACAGGGGACGAATTGGGATCCTGATTCCATTATGCACTATCCTTTCGAACCTGGTTTGATAAAAGAACCGGAGAAGTATAGCAATGGTCTAACACCGGAACAGGGGCTATCAGAAAGAGACAAGACTTGGGCTAGAACCATATATCCACCACTAACTGACGCCGATTATGCAAAGCTGGAATTATTGCAGAGTGTTACGCTCGATATCGCTCCTGGTGAGCAAAAGAACTTCAGAATCCAGCCGAGCGTTACACGCTATTACGATATTAGTACCTTTGGTACTTCAGATACTGTGATGGTTCTTTTTGAGGATCAGGACGGCGAGCTACGATATCTGACTGCCGATGACGATAGTGGCGAGAATTACAATGCTTCTATACGCATAAAGCTATTCAAAGATCACAAATATGTTCTACGTATTCGCCTCTACTATAAGACTCGTTCAGGTGAAACTGCTGTGATGATGTGGTAGGATGTTCAGAATTCCCGGGAATAATAAAGCATAGAGGGAGGACAAAATGGGTGAACAGGCAGCGAACATCACCGATTTAATAGGTTCTTTGAGCCAGTGGGAAACTTGGAGGATAATCATCATAGTGGCAATCTGTGGCATGGTGGGTGGGCTGTCTAATAAGCTATCAGCTCCACCCAAAGATCAAACACATCTAATCGGGTATATTATCGTCGGTGCAGTGGCAGCCCTTGCTGTTCTTTTTGTACATGTACCTGCTGACGGAGTCAGGCTCATTGCTTTGGCTCTTGCAGCGGGCTATGGAGGTAGAGCGATATTGAATGCATTGCAGAACAGAGTCAAATTGGCCCTGACAAAAGAGGAAGCTGCAAAAGCAAAGAAGGACGGTCGTGAGGCAATACAGGTAGGACAGGATGCCATCAAGTATGCTCAAGACATGCTTCAATATAGCAGGAGCATACAGAGAGCACTACCGCCACTGGCGAAAAGAAGGCGTGAATCTCTTATGGAATCTCTGCCCCCACGCGTAGCCACGATTGTCGCCAAACCGCCAGAAGCTCAAGCTGATGAGTTCAGGGATCTATCGGCCAGGTTGAAGTATCTACAAAAATCCTTCGAAGAGTAGTCTGTCGCGAGAGCATTTTAGACACGTTCAGAGATTTGAGAACGGACATGATGCAACTTCGATGAGTGAAACGGATTAGCACAATCTTGAAGACGTACTGAATTCAGGGGAGGTGTGTTCATGAAAATAGGCTTGGCATTGTCAGGCGGAGGGTTCCGAGCTACTGGTTTCCACTTAGGAGTGCTAGCGAGACTTGCGGACGAAGCAGCTTTCGAAAAAATGGCGTTTCTGTCCACAGTTTCCGGTGGTAGTATGTGTATTGGTTTGATTCACGCCATGAATGATTTCTGCTGGCCGACAAGTCGTGAGTTCATAGATAAGATATTACCCAAAGCTCGTGATGTGATAACTACCCATGATTTGCAATCAGCACTGATTCGACGCATCCTTTGGTCACCCTTGAATATCCTTAGCACCAGGGCAGATGACCTTTCCAAATTGCTGAAAAGGCATTGGGACATAGCGATAACTCTTCGTGATTTGCCTGAGCAGCCCCGTTGGATGATCAACGCTACTTGTTACGAGACTGGAAAAAACTGGCGTTTCGAGCGTTTCCGGATGGGTGACTATTCTTTTGGTTATACATACAATACAAACATTCCGCTCAGTGATGCACTGGCTGCTTCTGCAGGCTTTCCTGGTCTCATTGGTCCACTCGTACTTAAGACGCATCCTCACTCATGGTTCAAATATGTGGACGAGGGAATGAAAGAGTTAACTGACCCAGAGTTTCATGTGGAGAGAAAAACGAAGTCCATAGATCCTATGTACCCCAAGTTGCACTTATGGGACGGTGGTGTCTATGACAATCTTGGACTGGAAGGTTTACACAATTTCATAGGAGGTTGGCGCGACGACATAGATTTCTTGATTGTGAGTGATGCATCAGGGCGACCAGAGCCTGAGAAATATCACTGGTGGAAGGCTCCTTTACGCATCATTACGGGTGTGATGATGGATCAAGTTCGTTCCTTACGGTCAAGGGCAGTAGCAGAGCGGTTGATCAACCATCCTAGCGAAGATCGTGGAAGTCTGCTGCAGATCGGCAATACTTGTGAGTATACCCTCACAGATGCAGGTCGTGAAGCTGAAATATCTAAAGTGTGTACAGGCTGCCTCGGTAAACATGAAGCCGACTTTGCGGCCAACATGAAAACCAAGATCAGTCGATTATCTGAGAAAGATTACCAATTGCTTTTTCGCCATGGCTACGAAGTGGCGGACTATACTCTGTACGCATATAACGCTGATGTCTTTAAATATAAGGGCTATATGCATTCGCGTTGGACTTAGACAAAGTTGAAAGATAACGTGAAATGTTGGCACAGAACAGCCATCATTAATCAAGGAATCGAGATTGTTTGCTGTGTCGAAAACAAGGAGGATCAAAAGTATGAAAGAGAAGGGCGTAAGTAGATTAAAAGCAACGCCTGAGGAATTGTACTCAGCTTGTCAACTTCTATCCAAGTCGATCAGGCAGGAGTTGGGCATGACATTACAGGTTACTATCTATGTCCAAGACCCGTTGGTTGCGAAGAGAGATCATTCGTTGGGGCTAAAGCCTATCGGACTGGATTGGGAGCCAGGCCTAACCGATGGTCCAACCAGCCCGCGACTTGCCGTGGTGGATTACGATGCTGACAAAGGTATACTGAACGATCCTGCGCGTTGGGATTCCAGAAAATGGTGTTTTGTTGGACCATCAAATCAACCTATCGGCTCTAGCCACGCACAGAACCCCCAATTCCATCAAGTCAACGTGTGGGCCATTATTCAGAACATATTGAATTTCTACGAGGATTCCGTCGTCATGGGGCGTGCTATTCCCTGGGCATTTGACGGTAATCGTCTTATCGTTGTGCCGCACGCTGGATATGCTCAGAACGCTTTCTATGATCGGCGCAGCAAGTCTCTACAGTTCTATTACTGTGGTACAACCAAGGATCCGGTATACACGTGCCTGTCTCATGACATAGTAGCACACGAGACTGGTCATGCAATTCTCGATGGCATTCGTCCTTACTATAATGAGGATAGCTCTCTGCACACTGCTGCTTTTCATGAGTACATAGCCGATCTTACCGCGATCTTGAGTACACTCCGGAATCGCCACGTGCGCCGCGTAGTTGCCGATTATTCCGGAGGGGATCTTTCAAAAGAAGACGTCATTGGCCATCTCGCCGAGAAGTTTGGCGAGAGAGTGTCAAAGGAAGTGCACGGCTCAGCTGCTCGTCCTTATCTTCGGACTGCGCACAATCGTCTGACAATGAAGCATATCCAAGGTAACTGGAAACCACATGATTGCTCACAGGTACTGACCGGAGCAATGTTTGAAATCCTTACCGAAATGACATTGAAACTAACAAGGCGAGAATATTCCACAAAGAGAAAACGCAAGGTCAGAAGTAGGTGGGCGTTGTGGCATGCCACTGATCACTTTACTCGTATTTCCCTACGATCCTTGGATTTCTGCCCCCCGGTTGACATCCAATTCATCGACTATGTACGCGCTGTCCTTCAGGCAGACAAGTTAGCCTATCCGAAAGATACATATCAATATCGTGATATCATTAGGAATGTTTTTCATAAGCGGGGTTTCTGTAAGAAGTCGAAGGATGAACACAATCGGGGATTGTGTGATTTAAATCCAATAGTTAGGCCTTACCAAATACAATTTCATCGATACGACATCGAGCACCTTTCAAGGTCTCGAACAGAAGCCTACCACTTTCTGAATATGCACCGAACTTTGCTGAAAATTCCGATAGACCAAGATATTGATGTTGTTGATCTGTACGATACGGATAAAGTTGCTGAAGCAGGCCGTCACCTGCCTAGAGAAATCGTCCTTGAGTATATATGGCACGAAGATGTTCCTCTGCAGGGTAAGCGATTCGGCCATTTAGAGGGCCAGACCGTGCAGCTTCTGTGTGGAGGGACCTTGGTTTTCGATGGCCGTGGTAACGTTCTTTATTTTGTGCGAAAACCAGGATTTGAAGACATGGTGGAACGTGGTGAGGGAAAACGGCGTAGAGCACTGCTACTCGACTATCTGGCTCAATTGGTCAAACAGGGGATGGTCGCACTGGCAGATGCGGACGAGGAAGAGGGTCTGGATGCTATGGCATCGCCTGTGGTAGGCCGGCGTGTAGGAGGAGTACTCAGGCTAGAGGCTACACCACACCTACGGCATGGTGGTTTTGAGGAGGATTAGAATGGACAATACACTTCTTGTGCGAATCTATGATGTGGGGTTTGGCGATTGCATATATGTCCGGGTGCCCGACGCAAATAACTATTATCACATTCTAATTGACTGTGGGAGTAAAGGTGCAGAGTATACGTTGAGGAATGCGTTGGACAACGTACGTTCAATGTTGGACAATCAGCAAGCACCTAAAAAGCGGCTAGATCTTCTGATTGTAACTCACCCCCACAACGATCACATTAAAGGCTTTGATCCCGAGTGGTTCAAGGGAATCAGAATCAAACATATCTGGCTGAGTGCGTTCATGAAAAGGGACCACCCGCAGGCAAAGCAAGCGCACGCCCTGCAGGCACTGGCGGATAAGGCTGCGAGGTCACTCCAAGCTAGGGGACTCAAGCTAAGTGCCAGTCTAGATACACTAATAGTAAATACAGTCTGGAATGACGAAGCGATGGAGACATTACGTACTACTCTACCAAGAGCGAACAGAATCAAGCCGCTCTACGTAAGTCGGGATATCGCTGATCCTAGTGCAACCAAGAAAAGACTGACGGCCAAGCAACGGCGTGAACACAAAGTCAGTTTCAAATACGGTGTCACATGTTTTCAAGATTTTCAGGAAAAGGATACATGTCTTCGAATACTCGCCCCCGAGTGGGACATTGATGGCTACTACCTGGGTAAAACGTCATGTGATTATCTTTCCCTCGTTAATATGTATAACAGCCTATTGTTTGAGGATATGAAAACTCCGGGCGAGAAGCGCCCGATTCCGCAGCCCTGCAACATTAGCAAAAGTGATTTCCGGCGTCTCCACAATAGGATTCTTTATTCTGCTTTGGCTTTTTCCCGAGAGGACCACAAGTTGAAGAACAATACCTGTGTGGTGTTTCTGTTGGAATGGCGCGGCAAGCGGCTGCTGTTCACGGGAGATGCGGAATGGACAGGGAGGCCCGTCAAGAAGGGACGTCGGAATGGTTGTTGGGATGTAATGCTTCTGATGGACAAAAAGCACGGTCACCTCGGTAAACCGCTAGATTTTTTAAAGGTAGCGCACCATGGTAGTGTCAATGGCACACCTTTTATTGATAAGGAAAATGCAAAACAGACAATTTTGGACAACATTCTTCCGCGGGGGCGGAAAGCACAGATTGTGGTTTCGACACGTGCGGGTGAAACACGCAGTGTACACAAAGAAGTTCCTTACCGCTTGTTGATGCAAAACCTGGGCCTTCGGGCTGTTAATGCACGCGAGTATGGTGATGAACGTGGCATACTGCAACCCCAACGAACGGATAAGGAGAATGAACCGTGGATTGACATTTCAGTCAAACCCAATCCACGCTGGAAGTTGAGTGATAATTCCAAAAAAAGGAAGGTGTAACATGGCGAGAAGAAAAGGCCCCCCAACTGAGGGGAGAAGGTATGTAGGGAATTCTAATAAGATGGAAGTTCATGACCTTGACAACGAAAAGACCGGAGCGAATGAATGTCAGATCGACGATATCATTGCCGCCGGGCATCAAGTGCTTTTTGAACCCGACACTCTCGACGAGGCTCACCGGCAAGGATACGACAATTGTCATCATTGTATAGGTAAGTCGAAACACTGAGGCATATAGGACCGCCTAAGGAGCATAGAATGCCCCGAACCGTAAGAATGCCAGTCTTGATATGGGACCGACAGTATCTGCGCGAGCAAAAAAAACCTGAACCAAGTGATATTTTGCTGGCCACACCGGTTGAGGATTTTGACTTACCCGACGATGGTAAGGTTATTGATGGGCCGGTGACGCCGCGAGTTGCCGTGCTTGACTTCGATACTGATACTGGGAAGCTAAGACCGGGAGCAAGGTTCATCCCTCAGGGCAGAGGGAAAACCGTCTCCTGTTTTGATATTGAGGTACCTGAAACAGACGATGAACAGGTTTTGATGAAGGCGTTTGAGTCAGACTCGTTCATTCAAGTGAATTTGTTTGCCACGGTGATGAAAACAATCAGATTCTTTGAGAGCACCGATGCGCTGGGCCGTCCGGTCACTTGGGCTTTCGACTCTCAACAGCTGCTCGTTGTACCAAGAGCAGGTTTGCTGGCGAATGCTTTCTATGAACGTGAATCTGGAAGCCTTCAATTCTTCTATTGTCCGAGCAGTGTTGGCCACATGATATATACAGCCTTGTCCCCTGACATCATAGTCCACGAGACAGCTCATGCTATTCTGGATGGTATTGCACCTGATCTATATCATGCCGCAAGAACACAGTCTATCGCTTTACATGAGGCCATCGCGGACCTAGCAGCAATCGTGCTTACACTGCTAAACGAAAAGATCATTTTCTCCCTGCGATACATTAGTAGCGGGAAACTTAACATCAAAGCGGCTCTCTCCAAAGTTGCTGAGGAATTCGGAAGTGAGATTCGGCGTGACGTGGGAGCGGATTGCCTGCGTGTGTTGAGGAATAGGCGTAAGCTCGATTCTAGTTCTGTCGATTTGGCAGATCCGTATGAGGTAAGTGAAGTACTGTCAGGTGCAATGTACCAAGTTTTTATGCATTATGCCAATGGTAATGGTTCAGAACATCCTTCGACCAGTCAGGATATTCTTAAATCAGGTGGGAAATTTGCCCGACTGATATTCCGCGGCTTGGATTACCTTCCTCCAGGAGAAGCTTCGTTGGCTGATTTCGCTCGTGCCGTAATTGCTGCAGATATGGCATTTCATGGCTGTAAACGTATTGAGCAGCAATGGCTGGCAAGCGAGTTAGTTGCACGCAAGGTGGTAGAGCAAGAGAATGATCTAGAAGCGGATAGTGACTTTGTAGGCAGACGACTCAATGGTGTCCGCTGCCATGAAATCTTTGAGAGTGATGCAGTTGCAGAAAGATTCGCAGAGGATTACCGTGAATTGCTACGTATCCCCGCACAGGCGGATTTTAAGGTACAGCAACGCCGGAAACGGATACGCGTCAAGAGACGGAGCAAAAACCAGGAGTCAGAGAAAGACCTCATTTTCAGAGTTACATGGGATGCTGAGGAGGAGCACGATCTTGGTGCCAGGTTCGCATCACGGTGGGCATATACTGCCGGAACAACTTTGGTCCTTGATTGGAAGAGTCGCAGAGTCCTGTCTATTTTGACTGCAAATAGAGGGAGAAGTCAGTATGCCGATCGGAATCGGACACTGAACAATTGGATGAAGCGTGGTCTTCTTCTTACCTCGAAAGAGGCTGTCGGTGTTGATGGACAGACTCGAAACGATGCAATTATCGCAAAGAAGGCAGGCAAGGCAATGAGAGTGAGTGGTTCGGCAAGGGTTCTGTGTTCATAGGAGGTTGTGAGATGAACAGACTTGTTGTACGTGCATACAATGTAGGATTCGGAGAAGCCATATTAGTGACCGTTCCGGATAAAAGTAACAAGACCGGGAAGGAGACCATACGTCATATACTTTTCGATGTGGGCAATCTTGCCGTAGGAGCTGGGAGTGGTTACCGGGTTTTTGAGCCCGTAGTCAAAGATATACTTAAAAGAATAGGTCGAAAGAGTGTAGACCTCTATATAATGACACATGAACACTACGACCATGTAACCGGTCTTTATGATGCCCATAAGCGCTATGGTTTGGGTGTCAATCTTGACTATGCTTGGTTGACTGCCTCATCCGCGACAGGTTACTACGCACGACATCCAGCTGCACGTCGACGTAGAGACCTCATTGATGCGCACTACAGAGGGGTAGTGCGGTATCTGGCAACTACAAAAGAGAAGCAAGCAAAAGCCTTGAAGCACCTCATGAAAAATAACGATCCAAAGCGGACACGAACCAGAGTACAGTTCCTGAAATCTGCAGGGGGTGCATCGAAACATACTACTTATGTTCACGCAGCAAAACGACTAAAGAGAAAAATTCACCATTCCTTTGAGGAAGCGCGTTTAACAGTTTTGGCCCCCGAGGAAGATACGGCCTGTTACCCTTTAGGACTTATGCCACTACCACTTATGATGGGAAGTGATTCGATAACCGGAGGAAGAAATAAGCCTTATGAATCAGCTGTACCAAAACCACCAAACGGGGTTGATCCTAAGGCATTCGCGCGTCTGCTACAACGACGTAAACGGGGGCTAGCAACAGATATCTTGGCGATAGATAAAGCGGCAAACAATACTAGCATTGTGTTGATGTTAGAGTGGCGTGGCTGGCGACTTTTGTTTACAGGTGACGCTGAAGAGGCCAGTTGGATCATGATGGAAAGGCAGAAGAGAGCGCTGAAGCCGGTTCATTTCCTGAAAGTTAGCCATCACGGTAGCATTAATGGCACGCCTGATGATTCGATACTTGAGTCAATTCTTCCGATTAACCCAACTGATTCCCGCGAGCGTACTGCGCTTGTCTCAACGTGTCCCGGCACACATTTCGGAGATATACCTCATGGGCAAACACTGAAACGGCTTGCCCAACGCGGCGTAACTGTTAGATCAACGACAGAAGTTAGCCGTGGGAAAGCAGTAGAGATTTCATTTGAGGCGTAGTCATGTGTGGATAGCTATTGCTTGCTTCAACAACGCAATTAGAGCGGATTCATCCGTTATTTGGTAGAAAAGGAATACTCTTAAAGTTGCGAGTTGCGTAGCTAACGACCAATGACAACCGTGGTCGTTTGTCTGTTTAGTTGTTCTGAATTATGTCATTTCAGCACGGCAGGCCAATACTCATGACATACTCTAGCAAATATCGTTCATTTCTTAGTGAGGTAGCTCAGCTTCGGTTCTCTAAAAGCCAGTACAATTAAATTATCACCATTCTTGAGTGCGTCAAATTCCCGGCCTTTTGGATTCAGTATTATGCGATTGTTTCTCTTTACGCCTAATAGAATCGTCGGGTTCTTTTCGTTCCTCTTGTCACTCAACATCTGTGCCATTTCTTTAAAGCTTTTTCCTGTGAGATTCTTGAGGTCTTCTTTATTATCGATGATATATATCTCATTTGTGTCCTTGGAATATTCGAGCATCTGCTTATACACGTCCGAGATCTTATTATGAAAAACACACTGTGCAATAATGCCCAGCCGATAATATGCGGCGCAAACACATTCGTCTACGTGTGCAGATAATAGAGGTTCTACCATTTTGCTGTTCATCACTTCAGCGATGATATAAGGCTCTTTTGATACGTTTTTGTTTTTTATATATCTCGTGATCGCTAGAGACACTAACGCGGTATAGGCATCAGGGTCAGAGCGTTTTGTATCATCTGCCATGATAATGACGCTTTTTGCATATTCAACTTCCGCTTCTTCTAGCATATCATGCGATGCCGGATCACCTTTGATGAATTCGACATTCTTGTATGCAGGAATATTGGAGAATGCTTGTTCATCGATTTCTTGGTCGGTAATTATGACCACATCTTTCCTGGAATTACCATTTTCCTTGTGGATTTCCTTGATGATACGATCTCCTCTATCATTCCAATTGCACACTACAATGTGTTTTTTTCGTCCTTTAAACATTCTTGCCCCCAGCTTTAAACCAACAAAGAACGATGCTATTCTGGCGATGATTGTACCCACGAACGCTATACTCAGAATCAGTGCTACCGCAGCAATTGCTTTTCCGGGACGTGTCTTTAGTGATTCTTCATACTCTCCAAGGAACAAAACAGAAATAGTACGAAAAGCGTCCCATGGGTTTGCGATATTTTCGTTTTTGTTTATCTCCGAAAAATACAAGAGAGGTACGGATATAGCGTAAAATACCAGCAATGTGATTATGAGGAAACGCAACGGCTGTTTCCCGTAGCTTTGTCCAAGCCATCGGATTTTTGATAGTTTCATAATTACTCCCTCAACTTGCGGGTTCCAATTGAAGGGATGATTTTTGATTGTCGGATATAATCACGCTCTTACTCCTTGGATTACTCTATCCCACTCAAACGCAGGCCCGATATCTTGCTTACCGTGTCTACGATAGTTGACATGACTTACGATTCCGTTGAACTGCGTGATGTCCAATTTTGTCTCGAAGCGTTCTGGGGCGGGTAAAAATTCTCGCCGGATGTCGTAACGCGCCGTTAGATAACGTAGAAGAGTGACGAGTGACTCATACTGCGCATCCGTGAACGTAGCGTAGAACTTGTGACCTCGAAAGTCTGCTTCTTTGTATAACTGTATGTCTTGATACGAACAGTATGTATCAGAATCAGAGTAAATAGTCGAGAGCTTGTTTCCCTGATTTTTTAGAGGACCAATATTGGAAAGCTCTATTCCAATGGTCGCTTTGCTTCTTGCAGTATTACCACCTACTGCATTTCGTCCAAGATGATAAGCCCAGTATCCAGAGAAGAATAAGTTGTAAATTGTTCCGTTCCGTCCAATAACGAAGGGAACCGAAACATGATAATCATGAGTTGTTAGAGTTGCTATGTCACCCTTCAAGTATCCTACTGTATAGTGAAGTACGATTTGATCCTTGTGTGGCTTATTATGATAGAAATAGGATTCGTCCTTGGACAGAGGTTTTGCTCTAACGTACATCATTTCATTTGATTCTCCGGGTATTTCAACGGTATGTTCTTCGAGTAAATGATACTTACCGTTGCTATCAATGCCCGTTCTGTCAAAATCTCTTTCGTGGGCATTTATGTCGGTTGCTTGCACTTTACCCTCCTTTGTGGATATTTGAAGCGAACAAGCCTACTGTCTTTGATATGATTCGATTAAACTCATGCCACGATTTGGCGACTTTCTTTATTTCTCTTATTTCATCACCGAACCACAGGCAAATCTCCTCTAGGTAATATAGCCACTGTCGTGCGTCGGAATGTCTGCTTTGGACTTCATGCCAGAGCTGCGACATGAGATAAATGAGATTTGGGCCCAGGCTAAGTACAAAGTCTCGATTACGTGACGGATCAATAAAGATCTTCTGGTGTATGAATTATTGTGATATATGGTCGTGCCATCTGAACTCCGACTGTACATTATTGGGGTAGGGCGTCAGTTCTTTGAGTTCGCTCAGGATTAACCGTTGGAAAACGCGCCGTCTATACCACGATTGAATTGCTGGCCAATAGGTAGCAAGGGCTGTTGCGGATATCGGTATTATGACAGCACCTAGAACAGACTCAATTGAACTGAACCTCCGTTTCATATTTGTCCCAATTAATTTGTGGCAAAAAAACGGTACATGCTGCTTTCATAGGTTTATTTGCTAGTCATGATTCTGGGTGATAAACACCCACTTACAGGTAGTGTCTAAGTAGTGCGTCCATTTTGACCTACTTCATTCTGACTTTCTTTCCGCTTGCACAAGCGCACGAAAATCGATACTTGGTGAGAAAGTTAATCCAAAAACCCACTGCTTCAGGTCATACAATCCAACAAAAATCCCAACCCATTTCCTCAAACTCGGAAGAGACCATACGAAACCAGTAGTAAATTTTACTTCATTGGTAGAATTCAGACCTAAAAGAGAGAGGTGAAGTCCGGGAAGAATATTGATGTATTTCTTGCAGCGATCTCTACCATCATAGCTGAGGTATACGTTGCTTCCAAAAGAGGGATTTTTATCTATCGGGTTGAACTCCCCCTCATCAAAATCCTCTCCGGATCGGCTACCATATACTACGGTTGGCGAGATATCGAGTTTTATGCCGAATTCTTCGAAGAAAAAATCCACCTCATCTTCGATGCTGAGTAAATCCGCGTGTGTTTCTTTGCCCTGCAATTTCTCGCCTCTACTCTTTTTGTATCTTATATTACGTATCCGATGAATGGAATACTCCGCGCGCAAAAATCTCAGTCGAATTCTGTCGCCATGTCTAGCAGCATATCTTGAGCGGGTACTTCCAATTTGCGTTAAGTACATCTCCTGTGCATCAATTGACATCAGGGATTTATCTCTACGTTGGGCGCTGTCCAAATCTTCACGGTAGACTCGGGATGTCGTTACGTCGTAGAAAAAGAGTGCTTGGACACGATCGCCTACCCGAACAAAGGGATTATCTGATAATATTGCATCAGCGACGTACAATGGCTCCAAAACTAAAGAATCATTTGGAATACCTACGTCCCTAAATTGAGAACTTTTTTGTATTTCCCTTGTGTATCTGTCTATCGCTGAAATGTGACTCCACGTATCTTCTCCCTTTTTCTTCAGCTCTGCAACAAGAATCATATTGAATTCTTTATCTCCGAAGAAAGATCCGTAATCTTTGCCTTTTGCAAGTTTGACATCGATAATGCTGTGGGTGCTTATTTTGTCTAGGTTCTTAAGAGGACTTATATCCCGAGATTCGTCAGCAAGTTTCCCAACAGCCTTTTCGCCTACAATGAAGTAATCGATTGCTCTTTGATTCATGTTGCGATCAGTTTCTTCGGAATCTCCTAATGCAAATACGATAGTGATCAACGTGAAACACAAATACAAGAATGCAAAATTTACCAGCTTCATACTGTCTCCTTTATTTGTGTTTTTGTGTAAATAAGAAATGAGCTATGCTTTAATCCCTTTCGAACTTGCATGTCATGAGAGTTCTGTCAAAATGCACCTCTTCCGGATATTCCATGTCCTGAGCCGTACTCGCCAGATCTTTACAGTACTTTTACGGTTTGATACACTATTTTTTCTATCTAAATCTTCTATGTAAGTATAATACAGGCATTCTCTTACTCTCACAAGGAGATGTTTTTTTTTTATTGTTAACAAGCTGACGCTAAGATTCAACGGATTGATGCGGATGCAAACGGACTTGTTCCTACAAAAGATTATTGACACCCGGTGGTTTCTTCCCTATAATACAGTGCATATATCAAGCTGAGCGAGGTAGGTGTGGCGAGAAAGAAGGCGAAGAAAGCACTTAAGAAATCCCGTAAGGGTACAAAGAAGCGGACGGCTAGGTCCCTCAAGAAGGCTGAGAAGCCGAAGAAGACTCCAGTAAGACCAAAGAAAATTGTAAAACCAACGCCGAAAAAGCGCGAGATTTCACTGGTTGAGAGATTGCAACATCTGCTCACCGAGACCTCGGTTGTTGTTTATGCATCAAAGCCGGCTGGTGATTATGGCGCCACGTTTATCAGCGATAATGTTGAGAAATTATGCGGCTATAGCTATAAGTCTTTCTTGACAAAACCGAGTTTCTGGATAGACCACGTTCATCCTGATGACCGGGAGCGCGTACTAAAAGAAGTTCCTCAGGTATTTGAACATGGGTATTATGCATATGAGTATCGCTTTAAGCATAAGAGTGGCAAGTATATCTGGATGCGTGACGAGATGAAACTGGTCTGTGATGATAAAGGGAAACCTGTGGAAATCGTCGGCTATTGGATTGATATTTCAAAGCGAAAAAAGACCGAGGATGCGTTGAGAGTAAGCACCGAGAGGCTTCAGAGATTCATGGACTCGGCGACCGAAGGGTTTGTGCTTTTTGATTCAAAGCTGAACATCATCGACGTCAATAGACATTTGCTCGAAGAATTCAATCTCACCAAGCAAGAGGTTGTAGGTATGAATTTTCTTGATTTATCAGAGGGCGCTTATGAGTCAGGTAGATACGAGCAGTACTTGGAGGTGCTTGAGACAGGCAAACCTATTTTCTTCGATGATTTGGTCACGCCACCTCACTATGGAAGCAGAGATGTCACTGCGCGGGTCTTCAAGGTAGGAGATTGTCTTGGCATGATCGTTCGCGAAGTCACTGAAGAGAAGAAATCAGAGCGGAAATTGAGAGAAAGTGAAGAACGCTTTCGTTCTCTGTTTGAAGCAATCAACGCTGGTGTTATATTTCAAGACTCTGATGGTAATGTTGTGAATGCAAACAAACAGGCGTGTGAGATATTGGATTTGGATGAGGACGAGCTGACCGGCAAGAATCTTTTGGAATTATGTAGCCAGGCAGTGGATGCACAAGGGAATTATGTAGAAGATGACAAACACCCGTTGACAATGACTTTGCAGACCGGCGTGCCGGTGCGTAACAGAATAGTCGGCATACCTTCAGACGACCCGGGTGGCCGACGCTGGCTGCTTGTCAACACCGAACCCATAATGGATCCATATACTAGTGCGGTTGATGAAGTGTTGTGCACCTTTGTTGATATTACTGAGCAGAAGAACATTGAAGATGCTTTAGAGGAAAGTGAGGAGCGTTACCGTCACATTTTCGAACATTGTCCCATCGGTATTGGCATTTCGGGCGTGGACGGCAAGGTTATTACCGCCAACAAGGCAATGCTGGGGATCATGGGGTATAGCCTTGATGAGGTGCGAAGAATTAATATCGCCGATACGTATGTTAGTGTCGACGATCGAAGGCGATTGCTACAAGCCTTGAATCAATATGGAAGGGTAACAAATTATCGTGTCCGATTGAAAAGGAAAGATGGCACGCCGTATGATGCGATTTTGAACATATCCCGCATCAATATCGGTGGGAAGGATTATTATCACACCATGTGTCAAAAGGTTACTTCGAAGAAGACGAAGTAACCTCTGCACTTCAATTACAAAATCTGATTTAGGACGTTTTCTACTGTGGGCTATGAAATACTATGTTTTGGCAGATTCTATATAATCATCCACCAATTGTTCTAAAACATCCAGTGGAACTGAACCGTGTTTTAGTACTACTGTGTGGAATTCTTTGATATCAAACCCATCACCTAGAGCTCTCCTGGCGCGCTCGCGCAATTCTAGTATCTTCAACTCCCCAATCTTATAAGCACAGGCTTGACCAGGCCAAACAATATATCTGTCAATCTGCGCATACGAACTCCATCCGACATTGTTGAGCATATATCGGTATGCGCGGTCACGTGTCCAGTTCATGCTGTGGATGCCAGTATCAACCACGAGGCGTGCCGCACGGAAGAGCTCTGAGCGAAGGTACTCAATAAGGCTGTAGGTGTTATTGTATAATCCATATTCCTGGGCGAGGTTCTCAGCATACAATGCCCAGCCTTCTACATAGCCGGTGAAGGAAAAGAGTGCTTTGAACAGGCGCACGTCGGGCAATTCTTGTTCGAGTGCTATCTGGAAGTGATGGCCAGGTATAGCCTCGTGGTAGGCAAGGGCCTTCATACCCGGTATTGAGTGTTGATAAGACAGATTCGCGTAAAAAATGCCGCCTTCGGACCCATCGAGCTTTGGGGGTTGATAGTAACTACTGATCACCTCTTCTTTGTATTCGGGCACGCGCTTAACTGTTACCGACGCTCTCGGTATCTTTGAGAACATCTCGGGCAGCCGCATTTCCATTGTATCAATGATCGCCTGATATGCTTCTAATGTCTGCTTTTTGCCCTCGCTGGTTAGCGAAAAGAAAAATCTGCGATCAAATTTGTTACCTGTGAGTTGTACGTATTGCGCCATCAGACCAGTGAAGCTATTGCTTCCTGATATTCCTAGTCTCTTGAATTGTTCACGTATTTCACCTTTTATTCGTTTTACTTCGTCCCGGCCCAGATTATGCACTTGTTCAGGCGTCATCGTAGTTGTGGTGTGTTCACTGAGGCAAAATTGATAATATTCTACCCCCTGAGGTAGCCTGCATACTCCGGCATCTCCATTTGTCTTATCCTTTAAATCTTCCAAATAACTAATGAGCTTATTGTATGACGGGTAAACGCTGCTTTCGAGAGCGTGGAGCGCGTTCTTACGCAGTCGTTGTTCGAGATCATTATTTATCTCTGGGAGTCTGTTGGTTCGCTCCATAAATGACGTCAGGAGCATGTTATCAGCATACGATGGACGGATGAATTCGTTCAGCTTCTGCTGGTATTTCTCAATAACAAATAGCGGCGGAATGATGCCTTTGTTCTGTCTAATCTTGAGCTGCTCCAGTATTTGGTCGACCTTTGTGCTGACCTTGGAAAGTCGCGCTATGTAGTCTTCGGCATCCTGCACGTTTTCAATCCGGTGATGCTCGGTCATCAGTGTCATGAATTGGTTGTGGAAACCAAACATGGGGTTGATCAAGTATCGGTGGTAACGGAATTGCTCCCCATGCAGTTCGTTATCTAACAGCCATTTCAGGATATCCGCCGCGGTCTGTTGCGAGGGNNTGTTCTGTCTAATCTTGAGCTGCTCCAGTATTTGGTCGACCTTTGTGCTGACCTTGGAAAGTCGCGCTATGTAGTCTTCGGCGTCCTGCAGTGTTTCTATCCTGTGATGCTCAGTCATCAGCGTTACAAATTGGTTATGGAAACCAAACATGGGGTTGATCACATATCGGTGATAACGGAATTGCTCCCCACGCAGTTCGTTATCTAACAGCCATTTCAGGATATCCGCCGCGGTCTGTTGCGAGGGGGTTAATTTGTCCCGGTTGTATTGTTCGAGCCAATTGCAGTATTTTCTGTACAAATCGTATATCTTGTCTTCAGTTTCATCAGAGACGTCGTCCAGTTTGCTGTTGTCCACCTTAATGCCCCAGCTCTTGGGTAGCCCCAGATACGTGCCAGTTTCCGGTCTTATTGCTATGTATTCGAGGACGAAGTTTCTGAAGAGCATTTCGATATCTTGAGGCCTGCGGTTTAGAGGCTGAGCGCACGAATAAGAAGCGCACAGCGCAAGGAGCAGAAGTGCATTGCCCAACATAACGCTTCTTGTGCCAGAAAAACCCTCGTTCATCATTATTGCATCCTCCAGTCAGTTGCTTATTCTACCGTTTATTAGCGATACCCAGATTCTATTGCTCTGAGCAATTCTATGAAAAGATCTTACAATCTGCTCGCACTCGATGTAAAAATAACAGGATTTTCTACAGCCCTCCTAGATTCACGATTTTGTGCACTTCCTCGACGTCGTCGCTTGATATTTTGATAAAGATAACGCCCGCTGGGAATTTGCTACTTGCCAGGTGCAATTGCGAGTGGTGAGGTACGTCGCCGCTGTAGATGTCATTGATTAGCCTTCCGGTGACATCATAAGCTTTGATCTCGATTGGGTGTGAGTTTTGCAGAATCTCAAGTGTGACATTACCGCGCCATATTGTCGGTATCTTGAGCATTCGTTGAGTTGTTGACACTAATTCCTCTTGTTCCTCGATGTTCAACTCAGAAAGCAATGCCCGACTGTAGTATAGATCGTTATCGTCGCCGTTGCGTCCATCAGTCCAAATTGTGTGGAGATAGTGACTGTCACTCACACATATGTGGTATTCACCCATGAAGTCATCCATACTCATGAATGTTGTATCGGTGACTCTGATGCTTGGATAGAATGTTGCTCCACTGTCCGGTGAGTATTGGTAGCGCAATTCAAAGGAGCTGCTTGTATTGGTGGGCCAGTCTGGGGTGTGGTAATAGATGACATGTAAGCCACCGTACATATCGAAATGTGACCATCCTTTGCACTGTCCGCCATCAGTTATGTCATTGACTACAAACGGTGCACTCCAGGTGGTTCCGCCATCAGTGGAGCGTACGCCTAAGACGTCCCAGCTGTTGTTACTGTTATCCACCCAAGTACCGAAAACAACATCACCCCGCGCGGTTATCGAGTTGATGGGCGCACGGTCACCGTAGCTAGAGTAATACACCCACTCGCCCAAATAAACCTCGGGCATCCAGGTATCGCCATGGTCGGTTGATTTTCGATAATATACTCCGCTTGGCAAGGATACGAGCATTAAGTGGAGGTTTTCGTTTTCGTCCATACCCAGGGCGTTTATATATCTTCTTTCCCAAATATGATTGTCCGTGAAACTCGCGCCGTAATCGGTGGATTTAGCTAACCAGATTCCCACTTCGCCTGCCACTTGTTGCCAAGTGATGTAAATTTCATTTCCGTTAACGACCATCCATGGTTTGTCGACTCCAAGGTAAGTATTGACCTGTACTGTATCGTCCCAGGTTTCACCACCATCACGTGACAGGTAATGTTTCATCAAGGTTGCCGAATATTGAATTAGCATGTGAACATGTCCAGAATCATCAACGCCGATGACCGGATCAGTGTGCCATGTGATCCCTGACGACATATCAGTGAAGGGGATTTGCGTATAGGTCTGTCCGTTATCAAATGAGTAGGAATAAGGTGCGTTGGGCACAGAATCGCGTTCGGCCGTGTTGCATACCGAAAATATCGAATCGCCCCAGACTGTGAAGCACGATTCTCCTTGGTTCAAGGTGTCCCATGGTACATCCGTGCTTACCCTGACATTGGAAATCCATGGTGCATCGGCTTGGAGTGCTACCACGGATAGGATGAACACAATTATTAGTGCCTTCATTTCTGCTCCTGATGAATACCTCGGCTAATGATTGAGATTCTGTCAAGCTCGACTTCGAAATACCCGGGCATTGCGTTTTCAATAAATATATACATGGCTGGATTCTTGTCCGGTGTCAATGCTCTGGGGAATTCGCTGCCGTAGAACGGCCTCCCGGATTCTAAAGGGAGACTTATCTCTTGCCATCCTTCAGACACTTCTATGGTATGTTCGCCGGCATCGTAGCATTTCGCTGTTTCCCTGCGGAAGAAATAGCGCAGCCGTACTGTATTCGCATTGACCTTGACGCGTAATCGCAGGGTTGCATCTTCGAACCTCAGATTCTCGTCAAGGTACATCCAGGCTGACGCAAATCCCTCAAATTGCGGGTTTGCCTTCAATCTCACGATTCCTTCCTGGTGGACTATCTCGACGCTGTAGTCATATAGCTGACTCATCGTCGAGATGCTCTCGGTGAAATCCTCTTGCCAGATGAGAGCTGAGGCTAGGATAAGGACGATTGGGCCCATACTTCCTCCTTTTCTATTTGTATTTGATTGTATTGCGGTGTGTCACGCCGTGCTCACATCACTACTCAAAATCCTGCGCTCGG
>JGI2173J19968_10000143_pt1 | contig 23309 bp, 22 predicted proteins | sample DeeMarSWOR136_30_FD_19968 | JGI IMG/M metagenome (IMG submission 19968) | reverse complement strand
CGCCTTTTCCCGTAGTTCGGCTGCCGTCGTCCTGATCTCGGTCAGATCCCGCTGCATTTCACTCCAACCATACCAGAGGGCATAATCGGGATTGGCGTGAAAGGTTCCTTGAAAGGTTCTCATCCGATGCTCCAGGAACATCAGGAAAAGCCTCTGCTCGATCACCGTCGGGGCGTCATGAAATGTCAGCAAATCGGGAAATTGATAGGCGTAAGCTTTCGGTTTTTTGAGGATGCCGTCTTTGTATAGCCCCGCGACAATCAGAATGGCTTCGGCCATCAGGCGATCCGATTCCCGAATCATCTGATCGCCTTTTTCCAATTCAGCCTTGGCAAAGTGTGCTGAATGGCAGCGGTTACAGGTCTTAAGCATCTTTTCCCGCTCCTTTTGCCAGTCTTCCTGGGTGAGGCGGGCGACATCCGCCGATTTCACGACTTCCAGCCGAGGTGTAGGCGTGCCATCGGGAGTAAGAACCCCGAGGCCCTGCAAAATGGTAGCTCGATCCGCAGCCCACTGCTTGTCATCGGGCATCGGGAGGCGGACAGCGAGAAATCCCCATGCCGTTCGAACCGCATGGTTTCCCTCCTGCATATGGCAGGTTTGACAGGTAGGTGCAGCAACCGTTTCAGGAAGAATCCCTTTCTGCTTCAGAAGAAAACGAACACCGTGTTTTGAGGACGAATACATCTCCCACTGGGGGTGGTCAATTCCCATATGACAGGTCCTGCACGCCTGGGGCTGTTGGGCCTCCCGGACGAAGAAGAGATGCCGGGTGTGGCAGGCATCGCATGAGGCCAGGCCGAAACCGCCCCCCTTCTCCTTGAGCTCTCTCACCTGGGCCTCCGGTTTCAGGCCGATCTTATGGCAGCCACCGCACCCCTTCATTCCCTCCATGAGTGCCATTGGCTGCCAGTGGGCGGTGGGCATGGCTTCCATAGCAGCCCACGCCAAGGCGTGCTTACCTTTTTTGTATTGTTCCACCTGGGTTTCATGGCAACCGGCACACGTCTCCGGTGTCGCAAACTTGACCCTTCCAACATCCTCGGCGGACATGTGCCGCTCTCCGTGACATTCAGTACAAGCCACGCCTTCCCTGCTGTGCTTGCTCAGCTGCCAATCGGAGACGATATTGGGGGTTACCTTGCGGTGGCATTGGAGGCACTCCTGTGCGGCTCCAGTTGAAACGGAAAGGAAACATACACTAAGAGCGATCAATATTCTCCGCAACATAAGGCACCTCTTTTGACAGGACCATTCTTAAGGGAAGAAGGTTTTTTTATTCTCACCCTCGAACCATAATAACTGTCAACGGCCGTTGTCAAGTAGCGATCGAGAGGTCTCTGAAAAACGAGCTCTGAGCGATGGGGAATTCGGGCAAGAGACTGGAAACCACTGTAGCGAAAAGACCACGGCGTTCTTTCGAGAAAAACAGAATCTGTAATGAAATCAAAAGGTTACAGAAATCCCGCCAACAAAATCAGGAAACTCCGGTAATAGGAAAATTTTACTTACTCGTTCATTTGTGATAATAATGTCTTTAACCGGCAAGGCCAAAACTACTGGGTCGGACGGAAAACCACTTGTCTATCAAACGGGCTTACAGAGCCCTGAGATCGTCTATATTTAGTTGGGCTAAATAGGCTACATACATACATTAAAGGGAGGAGGATTAGCATGAAAATCTTTAGGGTTGCGCTCATTAGTTTTTTTATCCTGTTCTGTTTGCTGAACTCGACTGTCACCTTGGGTTTTGAGGCAGGCGGTGCTCGTGGTGCGTATATGGGGGAGTATTGCTGGCAGGATGACGAGGGGGGAATTGCTAAGCTTGCAATTACTAAGATAGGAGATGGGCATTATCTCGTAAATGGGAGGCATACAGATACATCCGGTAATGTGGAAGCTGTGATCGGTAATGGAGAGGTAGTTGCGGGCCAGCTCATCGTGCACCTTACGAGCTCTTCATTTGACGCGGGTGAAGTACGGGCGTTTTTGGCTACCTTAGTGTTAGATCTGCCGGGCTTGAACGGGATCATAGAGGGTGTAAACGTCTATTATGACAAACCGGCCGGCCCTGGTGGAGTAAGCTACGATGGCACGCAGAATTTGACCAAAGTCACATGTCCATAGTTGGCGTTGGTTAAGGCGATCAGATATCTATGCGGCCCATTTCGCCCAAAAGCCGGAAGGAAAGGGAGAAACCGCTATTCCCCTGACCGAATCACTGCTTCTGAGGCCGATATTTTCTCGTTTTCTGGTATTTCCGAACAGCGATATTATGTTCCTTGAGGGTTGATGAGAAGTGGTGAGACCCGTCATTCTTCGACACGAAATAGAGGTATTCCGTCTTGGCAGGGTTGAGGGCAGCTTCAATGGCCTCCTTGCCCGGATTGCAGATGGGCCCTGGAGGCAACCCCCGAATGATGTAAGTGTTATACGGGGTATAGCGCTCCAAATCCCTCTTGGTTAAGTTGCCGTCGAACTCCTTGATCCCATAGATCACGGTGGGACAGCTGTAAAGCCTCATTTTTCGTTTCAATCGATTATGATATGCGCTGGAGACGAGAAATCGTTCCTCCGGGATTGCCGCCTCCTTCTCGATGATAGAGGCGAGGATGAGTATCTCGTAATCGGAAAATCCGAGCTCCTCGGCCTTCTTGGAGTATTCGGGGACATAAATCTGCCGGAATCGTCTCACCATGGTTTCAATAACCTCTTCTTCTGACAAACCTTTTGAGAAGAGGTAGCTATCGGGGAAGAGGTATCCCTCTAAACTATCGGCCTCAATTCCCAGGGAGGAGATGTATTGACGGGAGAAACACTCCTCCAGGAAGGCCTGCCCGTTCGTAATTCCCTCCGTCTCCAGGAATTCGGCGATCTGTCGTACGGCGTATCCCTCCGGGATGGAAACCTTATATTGTTTGACCCTCCCCTTTGTGAGGGCATCGAGGACTTGGGGCGGAGTCATATCGGAGCTCAGTTCATACTCCCCCGCCTTTACCTTGGGGGAGGCCCCCGATAGTCTCCCGAGGAGAATGAACCGCGTAACACCTTTGATCATCCCTTGATCTTCCAACAGGTAGGCGACTTCACTGAAGGCCATTCCCCTCCGAACGGTGACGGTCTTTTTCAGGCCTTTCCCGTCACAGGGGGTGCGAAGATATAGGGCGGAGTATACGAAGAGGATCATAACCAGTACGAGGATGAAAAGACACGCAATGCCAACGATTCTCTTCATGGAATCCCTTTTCGGGCAAGGCTATCCAGGTAGGATTGTAAGATGAGGACGGCGGCCGTCATATCGACCTTCTGTTTCCTCTTTTTTCTCGAGAGATCGCCCCTTATGAGGATCTTGGTCGCTTCAACGGTTGAAAGCCTCTCATCCCACGTGAGGATGGGGACGCCGAGAACTCCCCTCAAATCCCGGATAAACCCCAAAACCATCTGAGCTTGCGGTCCCAGGGAACCATTCATATTCCTGGGAAGGCCAACGACGATTTCCTCAACCCCGTATTGACCCGCGATATCGCGGATTTCCCCCAAATCGCTTTTGCCCTCGCGACGATGTAAGGTCTTTACCCCCTGAGCCGTCCACCCCAATTCGTCGCTTATGGCAATGCCGATCCTCTTGGTTCCCACATCAAGGCCTAATATCCGCATCCTGAATTATCTATGCCCGCTATGAATTATTTGTCAAGGTAGAATTGGGAGATCCCCAAGAACATGTGAAAGGGAACTCCGAGCGAGAATTAAAGATTCTTTCATTCTAGACCGTCATTGGTTTATGGAGAAAATCCGTTGTCCCTGAGCGAAATCTGCTGGAGGAATGGGGTACCCATCGAGGCTGCCATTATTTCGGAACCGGGTGTTGACCGGGTTCCCTGGAGCGAACATTATTCAGTGCTGCGGTCAGTGAAAGGCGAAAGAGGTTTGAGGTTTGAGGTAGAAGGCGGAAGGCGAAATGCCAAATGACAAAGGTGAGAGGCTAAGGTTAAGGTTGAGGTTAAGGAGAAGGTCAAGGCTGGAGGCTTGAGGTAAGAAAAGTCAAAGCTCAAATTTCAAATGCCAAAAAAATTAATAACGAGTCACGAATCACGAGCACGAAAGACACGGACACGAAACACGAACAGTGAGCGAAGGGACAAGGGGTTTTCCCACAAGAACATCTTTTGAGCGGCGATGAGCGACTTTTCCCGAAATCTCGTTGAGTGAATCTATCTTACTTGTCTGGCTCCTTCAATCCCGAGCAGCACCGCAGCATTTTTGCCCAAGATCTTGTCCTTGGTAGCCTTGCTGACGGGGAGTTCCAGAATGGCACGAACGTTCTTCTTGATATCAATGATCCCCGGCCAATCCGAGCCAAAGACGATCTTGTCCGCATTCCTCTCCAAGTCGGGGAAGTACTTGAGGAGGTTCTGCGGGGGAAGACCGGTTATATCCATATACACGTTCTCATGCAAACCGGCCAGAAAGAACGCCCTGTCGTACCAGAAGCCCCTGCCGGCATGGGACTGAATGATCCTCAGTCCTGGAAAAAAGACGGCTATCTCATCCAGGAAAAGGGGGTCTCCATACTTCATGAGGGAGCCGGGAAACACCGATGATCCGGTATGAATCAAAACGGGAATGTTTAACTCCTGCGCCTTTTCGTAAATGGGGAACAGCTTATTGTCGTTGGGGTAGAAGTGCTGGTAGGTAGGGTAAAGCTTGAGTCCTTTGATGCCCAGCCCCGTAACGCATCTTTCCAATTCAGCAACCTGGTTTAAGGTAACATAAGGATTGATGTTGGCGAAGGGAATAAGCCTCTCACTCCCCCGACAGAACTCCGCAACCCGGTCGTTGTCGCTCACGCCGGTGACCATGGTATTGATCTCTGCAAGGGCCACGGTGTAATCGACGCCCTGTTCATCCATGAATCGGAGCAGTGCTTCAGGAGAGTCTAAAACGGAGCGCAGATGAGCCAATCCCCGTTCACCATGGATCTTCCTCATCCAGTCTAAGAACCACTCGTTGTATTCATCCGCCGTTGTAACGTGAAGGTGAAAATCTATAACCAACATGATCCTTTCCCCCTTTTCACAAGTCAAAAGAAACAGTGACCGCGGCGTTGACGACTAATATGTCTGCAGAATCATCCCCCATGGAATTGACCTGCACCCCTCGGGCTATCAAGCCCCCCTCAACCGCCTTCAAGCGCTTTTTTCCAAGGGGAAGCGCTTCCAGCACTTTCTCCTCATCGAGTTTTTCGGGAAAAGGGGTTCCAATGAGCACATCCACGATCATCTCCCCCGCATCCCGGAGATCTAATATCTCCGAGATGCCGCAGAGCGAGATGTTGGATATAGCGTTGTTTACGGCTCTTACCGCGGCGCCCGTGGGATCACTCCTGTGGCCGTGCTGATCTACCCCCATTCCGATCTCCACTACGTATCTCTTTTCCATACGAATTCCTCCTTAAGGAGCTTCAACATCCACTTGGTACGAAATTATACAGCGATGTCACATCCCGAGAGAACCCCATTTGTGAAATTATTTCATATCGATGTGAAATTTTTTTCATCTCAATTCGCATCACGTGCTCATTTGAGGCTCGATATTGGGATTTACCCCCCTTTTATCACGTTTTATTGAGCTCTCCACTTTGGCACTAATTGTGCTAATCCTCACGAAAAGGAGAAAACCGGGAAAGGGGGAGATGCTTATGGAAGCATAGGGAAACGAGGAAATGGAAAGAAAAGGGATCGAGAGATGAGAATTAATGGGAGGAAGAGATGAAGATTAAAACCATCATCATGGTAACATTGATCGCGTTTACCTTCAGCTGCGGCTTGACGGAGAAATTCGGAAAGAAAGAGGAATCCGTAAAGGATGAAACACAACAAGTAGAAGTCGTTAAACCAGAGCCGACCAAGGAAGAACCCGTCTCCCCACCTGCTCCTGAAAAGATAGAACCGGCGCCTAAGTCCGTTACCCCTCCAATCCAGATGGTCTCGGTCACAGCTTCAGCGGTGAACATCAGAAGCGGACCCGGGATGAAAAACAAGGTTATCACGACGGTAAAGGAGGGGGATGAGCTGGAACTCCTGGGCGAATCGGGCTCCTGGCTCAATGTGAAACTCTCAAATGGGATGGAGGGGTGGATTTATCAGAAGTTGGTGAGGTAGTCCGTATCGAACCCAATCACGACTGATAGTCTTAGGCGGGAGATTTAATCCGCTTGATTTTCGTATGCGTATAGTAAAAGAGGGCTAGATTGATCAACCAGATGAAGGGGTGGAATTTCTTCCATCGAAACCCCAACCTCTTACATATGGCCTTCAGGGAATAGAAGTCGAGCCAAGCATTCCTCATCTCCCGCTCAAGGGTCTCCCCTGACATCCTCGTCGGCTCAAAGACGAGGTTTGCCATGTTGTAGTCCGCCCAGTTCCGATTGGTCAGCCTCTTTTCCCCGACTAACTGCTGGTACACTTCCGTTCCGGGGAGCGGAGTAAGAAAGTTAAAGCACGCGAAGTCGAGCTTGGAGTTGCTCGCCATTTCAATGGTGTGACGAACGCTCTTTTCGTCATCGCGATCGAATCCCAAGACAAAGGAACCCCAAACGATCATCCCATAGCTTCTTATTTTTCTGATGAGTTTGTGGAAGGATTCGGGCCTGTTGAAATTCTTCCCCATTTCATCCAGGGTATTCGGCGAGAAAGACTCCAGCCCTATGGCAAACCCCAAACATCCGCTCTCCGCCGCCAATTCCAGGAGTTCGTCGTCCTGAGCGATGAGGATCGTTGATTGACTTCCCCAACGAATCTTCAGAGGAATGAGGGCCTTTAACAGTCGCTTGGTCCTCTCCCTCTGGCTCAGGATGGTATCGTCCACGAAGAACACATTTCTTGAAGGCAGGGTTTTGATTTCCTCCACCACATCTTCAATGGGCCTGAAACGATATCTGCCCCCGTTGAATAGCTTCACCGAACAGAAACTGCAATTGAAGGGACATCCCCGAGTAGTTTGAACGGTGTTGACGGTCACATAGTTCTTTGGATCGAGCAGATCCCTCCTCGGTATGGGGAGACCCCTCAAATCGACAAGGGTCCCGTTTTGATACTTCCTTTTAAGCTGCCCGCACCTGAAATCTTGGATCAACTGCTCCCACAGGCCCTCCGCTTCCCCAATGACCACGGAATCGCAGTGCTGCAACGCTTCATCGGGAAGGGTTGAGACGTGAATTCCTCCCATCACCACCTTCACCCCGCGTTCCCTGAAGGCCTCGGCGATCCCGTAAGCTCGCGGGGCGGTGGTGGTGAGGCACGTAATGCCCACGAGATCGACTTTCTTATCGAAATCGATGGAGTTTACGCATTCATCCGTAATGGAAATATCGATGTCCTTTGGCGTATAGGCCGCGATCATGAACAAATTGAGCGGCGGGGAATAGGCCTTGGCCCTGAGGGAATTGAAGAGGCCCTTCTGGAGAAAGCGGATGTTGGCCGCGTTAAGGGGATTGTCTGGATTGATCAGTTCAATTCTCATCTTTAGTGGAAAAAAGAGGCCCCTCGGATCGATGCCTCTTTATAACTCCAGAAATTCAAAATATCAATGAAAAAATAGTACTCACCAATTTTTCACGCCAGGCTTGTCGAGCAGGCGGGTTTCCCACCGGTATACATCACCGGAGCCGGGATGGCGAGCAGCCGATTATCCCAGCAGCCCGGGAAGCCAGAGGGTCAAACTGGGAAAGGCGACGAAGATGATCAGGCCGAGGGTTTCGACACAGGCGAAGGGGAGGACCCCCCGGATGATATCACCGAGGGAAATGTAAGGGGGGGAAATCCCCTTTATCACGAAGAGATTGAGGCCAACCGGGGGGGTTTCCGTGGCTATCTCGCAGGTGATGGCCATGACGATGCCGAACCAGAGGGTGTTATAGCCCATATTTACAACAATGGGGAGCAAGATGGGAGTGCTGATGAGGATTACCGATACGATATCCATGAACATCCCCATGAGGAAGAGCAGTGCGAAGAGGAGGACCAATACGGCCCAATTGGGGAGGTTCGATTTTCCGACAAACTCAGCGAGATGCTGCGGAACTTCGAGCAGGGTCAGGACATATCCGAACAGCAAAGCAGAGGAAAAGATGAGCAGGATCATCCCACTGGTGAGCATTGTTGCCCGGAAAATCTCCCTGAGCGTCCTCCAGTTGAGGTTACCCCGCTGGAAACCGAGGGCCAGGGCCCCCATACAACCCACCGCCGCCGCCTCGGTAGGGGTGGCAACCCCGAGATAGATCGATCCCAGGACCAGGAGGATGAGCACCAGGACTGGCCATATCCTCGCCAGCGCGGCAAAGCGCATGCCCCAGGTAACCTCTTCCGTCGCCCGTGGCGTCTTGTGCGGTCGGAACTTACTCAGAAACCAGATGTAGGACATCATCATCAGGGACAACACGATCCCGGGAATGATGCCGCCGATGAACAGTTTCCCCACCGACTCATCCCCCACCACCCCGTAGAGGATCAGGGCCACGCTGGGGGGGATCAGGAGGGCCATGCCACCCGCTGCTGCCACGCACCCCGTTGCCAAGGACTTATCATAGCCCCGCTTCAACATCTCGGGGATGGCGAAGCTCCCGATGGTAGCAGCCCCCGCAATACTCACCCCACAAAGGGCGCCGAAAATAGCGCATGCCGCCACGCTGGCCATGCCCAGTGAGCCGGAGAGTCGGTTCAACCACCTGCTCGTGGCGGTGTAGATATCGGCGCCTATTCCGGTAATGAAAATGATTTCGCCCATGAGGATAAAGAGGGGAACGGCTACGAGGGTAAACCCCCTCAGCCTGTCGTAGATAACGCCCGGGACGGCTCCGAGCCCTCTCGGCCCCATAAGCAGGAGGATGCCCATAATACCGGCAAGTCCCAGGGCACCGAAGACCGGCATTCCTAAAGCCAGAAGGATGAGAAAAAACAGGATCACGATCAGGCTGATGGTGTTAGGATCCACTTCCGTCGCTCTCCAATTCCTTTCCGGGCACCATCCCCTCCCCGGAATCTGCCCATAATAAGGACTTCATCCGTTCTCCAATTCTGACGATGAACTGGAGTCCCAATACGAGGGCACCGAAGGGAATGAAGGAGTAAGCAATCCAGAGGGGGAAATTCACCAGGGAGCTGGAATGATAGTCCCCCACGTAGGCCATGATGGCGGTTTGTCCGCCCTTCCACGTGAGCACCCCACAGAAGATTATGGCCAATATCGAGGATATGATGTCCAAGAGCAGTTGAACCTTGTTTGGCAGGACGTGGACCAATGCCAGCATTCGCACGTGGCGATCCTCCCGCAAGACCCACCCTGCGGACATGACGGAAATGAAAACGAGGAGATACTCGCTTATCTCCACGGAAAAAATGGTTGGCCTGTCCAGAACATACCTAACGAAAACCTCATGGGAAACGAGAAGCAACAGCCCCGCAAGGGCGATTTCGGCGAGAATCTCCGAGAACCCGCTCAAACGTTCTATTCCCGAAGCTATTGCGCGGAGGATCTTCCCCATTTTCGGTCCTTAATTGATCTGCCACAGGAAGGCATAGGTGCCAACCTGTGGCAGGTTTGGGCGTATGGGTCTCTCTAGAGGTGCCAGTCGTTACCTAATGATGCTTTTCCGCGAATTCGATGTACGTCTTCCCCTCCGGTACCTTGCTCAGCCACCACTCATAGACGGGAGCCATTGCCGCCTTGAATTTTGCCAGCTCCTCCGGGGTGGCGATATGAACCTTCACGCCCTTCTCCTTATAGAGTGCGATGGCCTTCTCCATGAAGGCATTGAGCCTCTCAAGTTGCTCCTGGCTTCGCTCCTTGGCCGCCTTTTTCATGATGTCCTTGACATCCGTGGGTAGGCTGTCCCATTTCTTCTTGTTGATAACCATGAAGCTGCAAAAGTATGCCATATGAGTCACGGAGAGATGCTCAACAACCTCATAGAGCTTTCGCCCGAGCCCAGTGATGAGGGGACGCGTACAACCATCGATGGTTCCCCTCTGGAGCGCCAGGTAGAGCTCCCCCGAGCTCATGGTAGTGGGAGCACCCCCCAGGAGCTCCATGGCCTTGCTGGCGGTGGTGCCGGAGACGCCCCACTTCTTTCCCTTGAGGTCTTCCGGCGTATTGACGGGGAAATTCTTCGCATAAATCTGATACGGTCCCCCAGCCGCCACATTGAGAACCACCATATTGTGCTTCTGGAGCTTCTGGTTGATCCCCAGATCCCAGAGGCCTGCATCCAGGGTTTTCTGGAGACTGGCGGGGCTTTCCCACATGAAGGGGAGATTACTGATTCCCAGCTCGAGAACGATCCCCGTATTGTAAATGTCGAGGGGCGCCGTCATGTCGATATCCCCTCGCTCCAGGGCGGCAAACTCCTCTTTGCCCTTATACAGCTGGGCTGAATGATACAGCTTAAATTTGACCCTTCCGTTGCTCTGCTTTTCCACCTTTTGCGCGAAATGAGTGATGGGCAACCAGAGGTATTCGTATGAAGTCGGCCAATAAGTGGAAAAGACGATCTCTATCGGCTTTGATTTCGCCCCCACTGTTGGGGCAAAGCCGGCTACCAGGCCTAAAATCACCACTGTAGCTACTATCGGATACATGTGCTTTGTTTTCATGGGAACCTCCTTTCACAACAACCGAGAATTGATAATAATCGGCAGGTTTCCTGACACCTCTTCCTTATTTCCGCATCACCTCCCTTTGTAAAATATCGGTAAGACAGAAACGGAACAACACCTATCAAGTTTGGAAAACCTTGTCAATGAAAATCTTAACCGAAGTTTCCGGACTTTTAGGGAAACACGGTTGTCAATGAGCGAAATTCAGATACCTGGGAATTCGGAAAAGGAGCTCTGAGCGAATTGCGGTTCTGCGGTGTTGGAGTGCTGGGGTGCTGCAGTCGGAAAGGGGAAAGAGAGTCGGAGGCTGGAGGTTTGAGGGTGGAGGCGGAAGGCAAAATATCAAAGTTCAAAGTTGGAAATCTCTGGGAGAACGGAAAAACGAGCTCTGAGCGTGAAACAGGCTCTACGAGCACGGACACGAAACACGAGCACGATCCTCTAACGCGGTCTGCCGTCCGCGGTCTTCGGTCCTAATCATCGCGAACACGAGAGTCAATGTCAAAGTTCAACGTTGGGAATCGCCGGAGATCTCGGGTCATTCCGGAAGCATATATTTAGCCTCAAAGGAACGAATTTCCGGAAAGCCGATGAATGAGTTGAATTCCTCAAAACTCATCATCTCATCCATGAGCTCCTGGGTTGTCCCTTCCCTCTTCAGAATTTCTACAGCCCTCTTCATTGCCTCCGTTGCCACGAGCAAACACGTTACGGCAAAGGCAACGATGCTGAAACCCATTCTCTCCAGCTCCCGTGCGGGCACCAAGGGGGTTTTCCCGCCCTCTACCATATTGGCCATGGTGGGTTTCTCGATGCTCTCCGCGACAGTCCTCAGCTCCTCCTCGGTCTGGGGGGATTCAACGAAGATGATATCGGCCCCCGCCTCTTCGTACAGCTTCCCCCTTGCGATGGCCTCCTCCAGGCCTAACGACGATCGCGCATCGGTCCGGGCTATGATGAGGAAATCATCGCTCCGCCTTGATTCCACGGCAGCCTCTATTTTGCGGACCATCTCTCGAGCCTCAATCACCCTTCTTCCCTCCGTGTGGCCGCATTTCTTAGGCATTTCCTGATCTTCCAATTGAATGGCCGCAGCCCCAGCCTGCTCGAACTCCTGCACGGTCCTCCGAACGTTGAGGACATTCCCGTATCCCGTGTCACCGTCGGCGAGCAGGGGAACTCGAAGGACCCGGGCCATATTGTGAACCCGCTCCAACATCTCGGAAAAGGTCATCAAGCCCGCATCGGGAAGGCCCAGGTGCGATGCTGATTGGCCGAAGCCCGAAAGGTATACCGCCTCAAAGCCCGCCCCTTCGATAAGCTTGGCGGAGATCATATCAAAGGCGGCTGGTACGACTAAGATGGACCCTCTTTTGAGGAGCCTCCTCAATTCCCCCCTATCCACTGTTTCCCCCCGTGTAAATGAAAGATACGGATCCCATTTTCGCGAAAAATCACCAATTTATCCCATGTTCTCGATGTAGTTGGCTATCAGATCCCCAACCTCCGTCGTGCTCATTCCCATTTTTCCCGCTTCCATGCCCTTCATGTGCTTTCGAATAACCTCCATTACAGCCCTCTCCAGGAGGTTTCCGGCCTCGGTTTCCCCAAGGTGGTCCAGCATCATGTGAACGGCCATGATGGCAGCCAGGGGATTGATCATGTTTTTCCCCGTATATTTTGGAGCGGAGCCGCCAATGGGCTCGAACATGGAGGTTCCCGTGGGGTTGATATTCCCTCCCGCTGCGATACCCAATCCTCCTTGGATTATGGCCCCAAGGTCCGTGATGATATCCCCGAACATATTATCGGTCACGATTACATCGAACCATTCCGGGTTCTTGACCATCCACATACAGATGGCATCAACATGGGCATAGTTCTTCTCTATGTCGGGATACTCCTCGCCCACCTCGTGAAAGGCCCTCTCCCAGAGGTCGAAGGCGTAGGTGAGCGCATTGGTCTTTCCGCAAAGGGTGAGCTTTTTTGCCCTATTCCGTTTCCGGCAAAACTCGAATGCATATCTAATGCACCTCTCCACCCCTTTTCGGGTATTGACAGATTCCTGGATAGCAATCTCATCGGGGGTGCCCTTTTTTACAAAACCCCCAGCCCCGGCATAGAGGCCCTCAGTGTTTTCCCGGACCACCACAAAATCAATGTCTTCCGGCCCTTTATCCTTTAGGGGGGATTCCACCCCCGGGTAGAGCTTAACCGGCCGAAGGTTGATGTACTGATCCAAGGAGAATCTCAGGTTAAGGATGATCCCCCTATCTAAAATTCCCGGTTTTACATCCGGGTGTCCAATGGCCCCCAGATAAAGAGCATCCAGGTGACGAAGCTCCTCAATAGATGAATCAGGAAGCATTTCTCCGGTCCTCAGGTACCTTTCGCCACCAAAATCATATTGAATGAGGTCCCATGAGATATCCATCTTCTCACCCACGGCATTGAGGGCCTTTAACCCTTCGGCGACGACCTCCGGCCCGGTGCCATCCCCGGGAATAACACCAATCCGATAGCTTTTGCCCATTTTAGCTTCTCCCTTTTGCGATATGTTTCATCAACCCCCCATCATCGATGATCTCCTGCATGAAGGGAGGGATAGGATTGGCCCTATATCTCTGACCCGTTGTCCTATTAGTAATTTCACCGCTGGCCAGATCCACTTCAACCTCGTGGCCTTCCCGAATCCCATCGACGGCCTCTTCGCTTTCGATAATCGGCAGGCCCATATTGAAGGCATTGCGATAGAATATCCTGGCGAAACTCTTGGCAATAACACAGGATACCCCCTTCGCCTTTATGGCTATGGGGGCATGTTCCCTCGATGAACCGCAGCCGAAATTCGTCTCGGCAACGATGATATCCCCCTCCTTTGCCTCCTGGACAAACCGCGGGTTTTCATTCTCCATGCAGTGTTGAGCTAACTCCTCGGGATCCGTCACGTTGAGATACCGGCCAGGGATGATGGCATCGGTATCGATGTTGGAGCCAAATTTCCAGACTTTCCCGCTACATTTCATCCTCGAGCCTCCTTTCCCCTTTTTTCAGCGCTTCCGGCCCAGCTCTTCTGGGCTGCCAAGCCTTCCAAGAACCGCAGATGCGGCCGCTATTGCGGGATTTGATAAATAGACTTCGCTCTCCGGATGCCCCATCCTTCCGACGAAATTTCTGTTCGTGGTAGCGATTGCCCGCTCACCCTTTGCCAGGATTCCCATATGACCCCCAAAGCAGGGACCACATGTGGGAGGACTGATCACAGAGCCGGCGTCCAGGAAGATGTCGAACAGGCCCTCCTTCATCGCCTGTCGATAAATGGATGGGGTGGCCGGAATGATGATAAGCCGGACGTTGGGTGAAATTTTGTGGCCCTTCAGTACGTCGGCAGCCTCCCGTAAGTCATCTATTCTCCCATTGGTACAGGAACCGATCACCGCCTGATCGATAGTGACCGTTCCCACCTCGCTTATTCCCCTGGTATTGCTGGGGAGATGGGGAAAAGCGACCTGCGGCTCAACCGTGGAAACGTCGAACTCACGTACCTCCTTGTAGCGAGCCCCCGGATCGCTCTTGTAAAAATGGTATTCCCGCCTTGCCCTCCCCTTCACATACTGCTCGGTTATTCGATCAGGATGAAATATCCCATTCTTTGCCCCGGCCTCTATAGCCATATTGGCCATGGTGAAGCGCCCATCCATAGGGAGGGAGTCAATGGTATCGCCGGTAAACTCCATTGCCATATATAAGGCCCCGTCAACCCCTATCTGGCCGATGGTGTAGAGAATGAGGTCCTTTCCGCCCACCCACGGCCTCAGTTTTCCCCTGTAGATCAGCTTGATGGTCTCGGGCACCTTGAACCAGAGCTCGCCCGTAACCATAGCCGCGGCGAGGTCGGTACTGCCCACCCCGGTGGAAAAAGCCCCAAGGGCACCATAGGTGCAGGTGTGGCTATCAGCGCCGATGACCAGATCCCCCGGGACCACGATTCCCTGTTCCGGGAGGAGCGCGTGTTCTATCCCCATTTGGCCAACCTCATAGTAGTAGGCGAGGTCCTGCTCCATGGCAAACTCCCTTAACAGTTTGCACTGATCGGCGGACTTGATGTCCTTGTTGGGGGCAAAATGGTCCGGAAGCAGAACCACCCTTTCCCTATCGAATACCCTTTTGGCTCCAGCCCTCCTAAATTGCTCGATGGCTATAGGTGCGGTAATGTCGTTGCCCAGGGCTATGTCCACCTTGGCGTTTGTCAATTGGCCCGGCTCGACTTCTTTCAATCCCGCGTGTTTTGCCAGAATCTTCTCCGTAATGGTCATTGGCATGGTGAACCCCCATTTAGGTATTGTTCAGTCCGATGGGCTTCATTTCCACCCTGGTCTTTCCCTTATCCCATTGGAGGACAATATTCCTCGCCCAGGCCTCGTCTAATTCTGGGTAGTCCTCCCTATTGTGTGCCCCTCGTGTCTCCTTTCTCAGCATCGCGGCTTTCGTGACGAGACACCCAACCATGAGGAGGTTTTCAACCTCCAAGAGTTCGGCGAGCGTCTTAAATGACCGCTCGCCCCTAATGCATAGGGTACCGATTTCCCCCTCCTTGATTCTCTCCAGCATTTTGGCGGCTTTCCGAAGCCCATCTTCATCCCTGATAACCCCTAGGTACCTGCTCATGATTCCCGTGATCTCGTTTTTCACCTCGAGGGGATCAACACCTCCGTCTCGCCCGAGGACCTTCGAGATGCGATCCCTTATCACATCAGCCTGACCCGGCGGAACAGCTCTCGGCGAGCCTAAACGTGCCGCTTCTGCCGCATGCCTTCCTGCGAGTGCCCCGAAGACCTGGGTTTCGGTCAAGGCATTTCCCGCCAGACGATTGGCGCCATGGATTCCGGTTGCCACTTCTCCTGCAGCATAGAGGCCGGGGACTCCTGTTTCACACCGCTCATTGATAACCACCCCGCCCATGAAGTGGTGGGCTCCGGGTGCCCATTCATATGGTTGCCAGGTGGGATCGAAGTTCTCCGCAGCACAGGCCTCCATGAAACCCTTAAACTTGCTCAATTCCCCTTTGGGGACGCCCGATAAATCGCCGAATACCCCTCCGTGGGGGCCACAGCGTCCCGCCTGTATTTCTCTCTGGGCACATATAGCCATTTGGGCGCGCGTGACCAGCTCAAACTTCTCCGGATGGTATTTCCCCATGTACCGTTCGCACAACTTATTATAAAATCTTCCCCCGATGGTTACGAGGCCGTCTCCTGGAGGCGGGATCCCTCGCATCGCCTCAGGAAAGATCATGCATACCCTGCCCTGGATAAATTCCATATCCTGGAGCTGAGCACCTGCCCTGTATGCGAGGACATATCCATCCCCCGTTATACCAGCCGGATTCGTCGTCAGATGATACAGGTTTCCCCCTCCTCCCGCAGCAAGGACCACCGCCTTAGCGCCTATTACTAATAGTGTGTCCGCCTCGAGCTCCAGACCCGCAGCGCCAACGATTGTGTCTCTCTCCTTTAACAGATCCGTTATCATCACGTGCTCAACGACGGAAATACCGAGCCTCCTCACCTCCTTAACCAGGCCTTTGATGTAACCACCACGATAGGGTTCAAGGGCCACGACACCTCGCGGGACCGAACTGCCGGTGTACGGAAAGAGCCTATACTTCTCACCCCGCTTTTCGAAATCGGTACCGTACCGCTCGAGATCCCTCGCTCTTTCGACTGCGTGATCGACCAACAACCGGACGAGGTTCCGGTTATTGAGTTGATTTCCCCCACGGACCGTATCATCGAAGTGGCGGTCTGCGCTGTCCTCCCTATCAAAGGCGGCCAGCATCCCCCCCATGGCAACAGCCGTGCAGCCTGAGGGGAAACCCCCCTTGGAGACGATCAGGACGTCGGCACCGATCTTCTTGGCCTCTATGGCAGCACGTAACCCCGCGCCACCGCTTCCGACGACGAGAACCTCGGTACGTAAGGATCGTTCCTTCATTATTTCCGTCTCCCTCACTGAACGAGCCTTGGTCTTTCCATGGTGACCCGGCCGATGGTTCCTATCGCATCCAGACCCCGGGAATGTATGTGGTCAGGGATGGGAAGAAAATGATGAGCACGATCACCGCGAATATGGGCAGGATAAAAGGGAGTATCGACTTCACCACCTGTTCGAAGGGTAAGCCGGTGATCCTCACCAAAACGTAAATGACGTTTCCAAAGGGAGGGGTCAGAACACCGATGGAGAGGGTGATGACCATAAAGACGCCGAAAAACAGTGGGTCTATGCCGAGTTGGGTCACCATCGGGGTGAGTATGGGCGTGAAAACGATAACCGATTCCAAGACCGACATGAAGCATCCCACGATGAGGAGAAAGCCGGTGATGATGAACAAGACAATCAGCGGGTTGGAGGATATGCCCACGAGGCCTTCTGCGAGGACAAAGGGGATTCGGAGCCTCACCATGAGCCAGGCGTAGAGCATGGCGCACGATATGATGAAAAGGATGATGGCGGTGAACTCGATGGTTGTGTAGAACACCTCAAGCAACTTCCTGGGCGAGACGTCGCGGTAAATAACCGACACCAAGATGATCGCGTAAAGGGAGGCTACCGCTCCGGATTCCGTGGGAGTGAAAACGCCAGACCAGATACCCCCTACAATGATGATCGGGGTAAAGAGCGAGAGAATGGCATCTCTGGAGGATGTCAGGATCTCTCTAAGGTTCGCCCTCGGCCTCTGGGGGGTCTTCCGTTTGACGGCGTATATGTAAACCATCACCATCATGAAGAGTCCCATCATGACCCCCGGGACGATGGCCGCTATGAAGAGCCCCCCAACCGAGACATCGGCAAGCCAGCCATAGATGATCATGGCCACGCTGGGGGGGATAATTGGGCCGATTACCGAGGACGCGCCCGTTATGCCTGTGCTGAAACCGAGGTCATAGCCAGCATCCCTCATCGCTCTGATCTCCAGCGTTCCCAAGCCCGCGGCGTCCGCTACCGCCGTGCCCGACATGCCGGCAAATATCATGCTCGCAAGCACATTTACATGGCCTAAGCCGCCCCTGACGTGACCAACGAGGCAATTGGCAAAACCGAATATCCTGTTGGTAACCCCGCCCGCGTTCATGATGTTGGCGGCCAAAACGAAGAACGGAACGGCGAGGATGGGGAAATTGTTTACCCCGTACATCATATTAATGGCCGTAAGCCCGTAGGGGATATCACGGATCCCGCTTTGGACGACCATAACGGAAAGGGACGTAAAGCCGATGGAAATGGCCACGGGGAGGCCGATGGCGAAGAGGACCAAGAGAAGCCCGATGAAGAAGACGAGGAAAAACATGGAGACCCCCTAGCTCGTAAAAAACCCCCTGATAGTTCTTGCCATCCCCACAAAGAGGTAAACCAACATTCCAAAGCTGCCAACGAGAAGTCCCAAGTAGAAATAGGACATGCTGATCTCCAAGCCAGTGGCCAGAACATTGTAGCTGCTCCTCATTACGGAAATGCTCCCCCAGAAGACGCAGAGGAGAAAGAGGGCAGTGATGATCTCAAGAGACAACGTCACAATAAGCCGTGGGCTGCCTGAGAGCCTCCTGAGAAGGACATTGATGGTGATGTGGGCCCCCTTTTTTACAGCGGAGGCCGAGGCCAGAAAGACCGTCCACACACAGAGGAAACGGGATAATTCCTCCGCCCACTCGGTTGGCAGGGCGAGGAAATAGTTTGCAAAGACCTGAACCAAGACGGCCAGGAGCATGCCGCAAAAGGCGGCCAGAGCTCCTATCTCAAAGAAGGAGTCGAACCCCTTCCGGAGGAGTTTCATGATTTCGACCTCGGCCAGGGTTTTACCCACCCTTCCGGAGAAAGGCGGGCAAAACCCGGTTCATGAGCCTCGCGGCGTATTACTTATGGGTGGCCAAAACGGCCTCATAAACGCCAGGGGCCAGGTCTTTCACACATCTCTCTATGGCTGGCTTTGCCTTCTCCCTGAAGGCCTTTGTGTCGGGGTAGATAACCTCCATCCCCTTCTTCTTCAGCTCTTCCAGGTAGAAGCTATCCTTTTCATCCTCGACCTTGCCGCCGTATTTCCTCGCCTCCGCCACGGCATCACGAACAATCTTCTGATGCTCCGTGCTCAGTTTGTTCCACCATTTCGCGCTCGCCACCCATTCCCACGGAAAATAGATATGGCCGGTCATGATGAGGTATTTCTGCACCTCCCAGAGTTTCCTGGAGTAAGGTGAGACCAAGGTGTTCTCATGGGATTCCACCTTTCCGGTCTTCATGGCCAGATAGATCTCCGGAGCGGGAACGACCACGGGCAAGGCACCCAATTCCTTCCACACCTCAAGCCACACTGGCACGGCCGGCAGGCGCATCTTCAGCCCTTTCATATCCCCCGGGGTGACGATCTTTCGGTTAGAGGTCATATGCCGAGCCGCCCTCTTCTGAGGCCCGAAATCGATGAGCCCGCCTTTTTCTAGGGCGAGATCTTTGATCTTCTTCCCATAAGGCCCATCCAAGAACTTCTCCACCCCCTCCCACGAGGGAAAGATGAAGGGTATGGTGATGGGATCATACTCCTTGGCATAATCTCCCCGGTAAAGCCCGCCGGTAACGGACATCTCGGTCTGCCCGATCTTAAGGAGCTCCAGCACCTTCTTCTCCCCTCCGAGCTGCCCTGCCATGAACATATCAACTTTAAGCTGGCCATTGCTCCGCTTCTCAACGAGCTCTTTAAACTTCTTGATTCCGGCCTCCTCCGCACCACCGGGTTTCATGGTGCAATTGACGCCGATTCTAACGGGGTTGCCGGTCCAACCAAAACCTGCTACTGAGATGATCAGGATAAGCGAGATGGCCATCACGATAAGGGATTTGGATCGTGGTGTAAGCATAATAACCTCCTTTCTGACTCTTAATGGGTTATGATTCCATCATCAACGATCAAGCTCACCTCCTTTCGTCCCGAGCGGCCTGGATTATAAGGCAATTCCTTGGTCTCGTCAATTGTTTGCATGTTGGGGAGAAGAGATGAGGTGCCTCATCTCTTCTCCCCAACCATAAGCCACTCCCTATGAAAGTGCTCGTTGCCATCCTGATGCACCTCATGGATAGCTACCTCATCTAATCTTTCAATGGTAAATCCTGCAAAGGCATCTCTTATCTCTTCTTCCGAGAAAAAGTGAACCGGCCTCCCCGGTTTACATTCGAAGGTATTTGCCTCAACTTCACGCCCTTGGCCAAATCCCTTCTCCCCTCTGGAGAACATCGCCTGAACGAGTACTCCTCCCTCTCTCAGTATCCGGTAAATCTCGCTTACGGTCCTTTCCCTGACCTTCTCCAGCATGAAGTGGAAGGTGTTGAACATAATAACCGTATCAAAACGTGAACCCTCAAAGCTGTTATCCGTGATATCCATATGCATGAAATCTATTTTCAATCCGTCGCCCTTCGCCCAGTCCCTCGCGAGTTTCAGGGCCTCAGCGGATACATCTATTCCCACTACATCGAACCCTGCTCTGGCTAAGTAGATACAGTCGCGTCCATATCCACATCCTACATCCAGAACGCTCTTGAACCCCCCCTTCTCCATAGTATCCCGTGCAACCTCCGCCACGAGCGTCTGTTTATCTCCCCACTCGAACCTTCCCTTTCTGTACCTCTCATCCCAATAGAGCGGATTTCCCATCTAGCTTCCCTCAACACCAGCGCTTGAACCCCTTGCCGTTGCTTTTTCACCCGGGAATCTGCTAAAGTCTTGACTCATGAAGAAGGTTAAACCGGGTGACGAGATCGTGAAGATCGATGAGGAACTTGGCATTGCCTGGATAAGACTCCCTCCCGATAGAGCACTAGGCGGATTTCGAGGCATCTCCCCTCGGATTATGGATGAAGGAAGATTTCTCTCCGCCAAGAAGAAGCAACAGAAATCGAAGGAGAACAGATGAGGCCCGGGCCCCAAAGGAGTATTGAGGGCCTCGTCAAAAGCGAATTGTCCCCTCCAAAACCCTCACCGCGCTCCCCGCCACCCATACCTTTTCAATGATCCCCTCTCGTAATGCGAGTTCCACGTGAATCAGGCTGGGTCGACGGATGTCCATTCCCTGTTCAATTTCAACGCTGGCAATGGGTTCCCCCCGTGCTAACCCGTGCTTGATCAGATATGCGCCAAAACAACCGGCCGCGCTTCCCGTTGCCGGGTCCTCGGGGACGCCATGCAACGGCGCAAACACCCGGGCCCGGATTCGATTTTCTTTCATTCCATCCGTGGTGAAAAGGGCAACCAGGGAGGTGTCAAGCTCCTGAGCCAGCGCCTCCAAGATCGATAAATTAATCTTCGCCTGGGATAATGCCTTCTGGGACGTGATGGGGATAATGAGAAACGGGAGCCCTGTAGAAACCACCTCAGCTGGACCCTTGAGCAGATCCAATTTCTCCAACGGCAAGGAAAGCAGCCGTGCCAAGAGCTCCACCTCATCATAGGTGCCCAGAAACTCCGGGGGTTTCTGTTCCATTTTGACCAAAACAGGTTCCCCTCCCAAGAAGACGACCTCCACCGGGAAAATGCCCAACCCCAATTCAAGTCTCGTCACCCTTTTCCCCTCCCTTGGTCCTATCCTCCCCTCGTGGCCCAAGACGAAACAGGTACCGATGACGGGATGACCCGCGAAGGGAATTTCCCTCTGAGGGGTAAATATCCTGACCCTGAAATCCGCATCCGGCGAGCTTGGGTCGAACACAAAGGTGGTCTCGGAGAGGTTCATTTCCCTGGCAATTCCCTGCATCTCTTCGTGGGTGAGCCCCTCCGCGTCGGGATAAACGGCCAAGGGATTTCCCCCGAAGATGTCCCGGGTGAAGACATCCACCTGAACGAGTCGATATTCCCTCATAGGACTTCCTCTTATCTCCATGGACCTCAGTTTTACCGAATATGGGGGGGGTTACCCCGTTGTCGGGTCGGTGCTCCCTCACGAATCCTATACCACAATAACCCCCCATGGCAACAAAAATCGGACACCGAGGAAACCGGTCCAATCCTTCAGCAGTCCTGAAGGGTCCCCTCATTCTCCCATTGATTTATTCCCCCTTTTCCACTATTCTAACGGGTGGGAATTCCCTCTGCGATTGAAGGACGGGGAGGTGACCATAATCTTCCCTTGTCAATCCATTGAGGATAAGCTTGGCCGAACCATCTTCCTTCGACCCTTCGAGAAAGGTGATTTCACGGCCCTCTTCAAAATGTATGACGAATTCGAGCCCAAGGGGAAGGCTATGGGGCTTCCCCCGGACCAGGGGGAAAATCGTCACAGATGGATAACGGGGATTGTGGAGGAATGGTTCAATATCATCGCCCTCTCAGAGGATCGGATTATTGGCCATGCCGCCCTTGATCGGCCGGTGTCAGGCAAGTCCCGGGAATTCATGATCTTCGTTCACCAGGACTATCAAAACAGGGGAATCGGCCAGGCCATGACCCTTTCCATGCTGGATACAGCCAAAGTTTTGGACTGTGAAAAGGTATGGGTAGTGGTTGAAAACCTGAACCGGATCGCCATCACGGTCTTCAGAAAGGCCGGGTTTTGCTTCGCAAGCGCACCCGACGTAGAACGCCTGATGATAGCCGCCCCTTAACGGCCCTCTACCCCTTTATTCCGTGGATCGGAAAGACGTTTGACTTGAAAAAATCCACGGCCTCCTTGGCCTTGGCCAAAGCCCTCTCCTTAACCTCCCCCGTTGATGGACGCGGTGCATCATACAGGCTGCTTACCTCCATCTCGGGCCCGAACATCATCCCCCCAACAACACCGGCGAATTCGTCTTCGGGCTCCACCTCGTTGAGTATCGACCAAGCAAGGGTCCAGCACCGGGCCGTCCGGTAGATGTCATACCCCCCTCCCCCGAGGGAAAGGAGATGCTTGGAGAACCCCTTGATGGACTTGACGACTTCCTGGTAGGCGTTGTTTGTCAGCATCAAGTGCGTCAGGGGATCAGACCTCAAGGTATCTGCCCCGATTTCTGCCACGACAAAATCGGGTTCGAAAGCCCTGATAATCGGGGGAACCACCTCCTGGAATACGGAAACGTAGACCTCATCGTCCGTCCCCTCGGCCAGGGGAATGTTGACGGTATACCCTACCCCCTTGCCAACACCAATCTCATCAACCTTCCCCGTTCCGGGATATAAGGTTTCCCCGGCCTCGTGGAGCGAAACGACGAGGACTCGATCCTCCTCATAGAAGGCATCTTGGACGCCATTGCAGTGATGGGCATCGATATCGATAAATGCCACCTTGCGCCCCCTCTTCATAGCGTCCGTAATGGCGATGGCGACGTCGTTGACATAGCAGAAGCCCTCGGCATAATCCCTCTGGGCATGGTGAAATCCTCCCAGAGGATTGAAGGCCACATCGGCCTCCCCCTCGACGATGAACCTCATCCCCATATGCGTAGCCCCGGCGGTCATAAGGGACCATTCATAAATCCCCGGCAAAATGGGATTATCCTCAGATCCAATGCCATGGGCCAGCATGTCCAGCGTGACCTTCCCAGCGCTGGCCTGCCGCAAGAGATCGAGGTACTTCTCATCGTGGAATAGGCTCAAAAGCCCCGGATCGATGGGTTTGGGCGTCATGGTCTGCATCCATG
>JGI2173J19968_10000141_pt1 | contig 23543 bp, 27 predicted proteins | sample DeeMarSWOR136_30_FD_19968 | JGI IMG/M metagenome (IMG submission 19968) | reverse complement strand
TATTATCGAGGAGTTCAACTGGGATTACCGCGTAGATGCGCAGCGGAAGGAGACTCTTGTTGTCAAGCCGTTGAAGCGCCCGCAATTCGGCTGAGGAGCTGATCATCCAATGAGCAGATGTTATCCCCTTTTCAATCATTGTTCTGCAGGCATGTAGGCATGTGTCTGCAAGCTCTTCTTCGGTTGTCTCGGGCAAAACATCAAAAACGAGGTTCAGCGCATTTTCCCGCAGGACGCCATTTGGTTCTCCTGACTTTGGATGTCTATCTATTAGGCCGCCCTTTGGCGGTTTTGTCTGTTTTGAGATTCCAGCTTTTTTCATGGCCTCTGAGTTGATCGACCCAATGTGACCACATACTCGTAACAGCAAAACTGGATGATTGGGAGCTGCTTGGTCTAGATCGAAGCGAGATGGATGCCGACGTTCTGTCAGTCGGTCTTGATCCCATCCTCGGCCAATTATCCATTGCCCTTCAGGAGTTTCTGTAGCCCTTTGCCTGACTCTCCGCTGAATCTGCTTTATCGATTTCGCGTCGCGTAGGTTGACCTGAGACAGAATCTGTCCCATGGAGGCGCCATGTACATGAGCATCAATGAAGCCTGGGACAACAGTCTTGCCCTTCAGGTCGATATTCTTTGTTTTTTCATCTGCGTGAGAAAGGATTTGCTGATTGGTTCCAACAGCAGCAAATCTGCCATGTTTTATTGCTACAGCCTGGGCTTTGGGCTGCTCTGGGTACATGGTAATAATGTTGCCGTTTACGAGAATTAGTTCAGCGGAAGGCATAAACGAAAAGTATCGGGTCTAGGCTGTTTAAAGGTTTAGCTTGAGAGCAGCTTTACCTTTGAGAGCCCCAGTTCTGTCCGGCCTTTCGTTGCAGGATTATGCGCTTTTCATAGTTCCGCCTTGACTTCCTTCTTGGATTTGGGCCTTTCTTAGGTGTAGGCTGAATCTTGGGCGTTTGGCTGCGTACTTTCCCAGCTTTTGAAAGTGATCCGTGAGTTGGCATTTTATGGACCTCTGCTCTTTGTGGTTGAGAAATAGCAAACTAGGCTCTTTTAAGTATTGCGCGAGTCTTGCGCTACGTATTAAGGACTCGGCTTATTTTAGGCCTTGAACCATTTGAATATCAGATACTCTATCTTTTCTATCTCGGGCTCAGGTATCGCGATAATGAATCTTTTTCTCACGGTTGTGGCAAGCCTGCCAGCCTTCACGATGTCAGTTGCTGTGACATCTTGTTCGGGCTTCTTCACTGAAACCATATACGGTGCATGTTCAATTCCCGGGCCATGTCGATATACTGCAAAGTCACATCCATACTTAATACCGGGAGTCACGATGAACCCGCTATCTCTCAAATCGCGATAAACCGCGTATTTGAGATCAAACTCGTCATAGAGTCTGCGAGCTCTTTGCTTAAGCCTCTTTAGGCCAACTTTCCTCATCTTAGGGCCTTCCCTGACTTCTACTACTTCCTTCTCAGCCAGATGAAGGCCCTCCATTAGATCCAGAATTAGTGGGACGTCAAAATCTGAGATTTTTGGCTTAGGTATTCCCAGAGGCTTTCCATAGTATCCTTTCTTGTATAGCTCTGAGCCAAGCGCTACATCCCATACGACAAGGAAGTTATCGATAAACTCAACTTCGATCCGCTTGCCCATTGCCATCTCAGCTTGCTTACATGGCGAAAGATAATATCCGGGCAGCGTCTGAAGCGTCTTCAGCCTTGTCGGCCACATTCTCAAGGAGTTGAGTAACGTCCCTCAACAGTAGCATTGCTGGGATTTCTAGATTGCTGTTTATAATCTTGACCTCCAACTCTCTGTAGAAATCGTCAGCAACCTGTTCCGCCATCTCAACCTCTTTTGCCTTTTCCAACGTCTTGCCTGAAGCGTAAGAAAGTGTTATCGCCGTTTCTCTGAGCTTTATCACGGTTTCAAGCGTCGCCTCTGCAAGCTGCACGAGATCCTTCTTGATGTCCGGTGGAACAATCCATCCTCGTTCCATAATGGAAAGCAGCCAGAAGGCTATACCTTCACAGAAATCCGAGATTTCACTGGCGAGGTTTGTGAAACGAAGAAAGTCCTCTCGGTTTATGAGTATGGCCCCGATTTGGGCAAGTTCCTGCGAAACCATCCGTCTTGCTGCATCGACTTCTTTTTCCGATTTCACTATTTCAACAAAAACCTGTTTCGCGGTTTCCTTGTCGTCGGCTGCAAAGCAGTCAACCATCTGAGGAACCTTTCGGGTGATCTCTAGAACCTTTCGTAGATGATCTTGGCACGCACTCAACGCTCTGCGCTTGACACGCTCTTCTGTTTCCACAGGAAGTACCATTTTCTCGCCTCGGAAACTGCCTTGCAGGCACCAGAATAGAATATGCGATTGCGTTAAAAAATCTACCTAGAGTCTTGCCTCGCTGGTAGAACTTCTCCGAAACTCTCAAAGTCTATCTTTTGGCTGAAATACCCTTTCAAGCTCCGGTGCAATTCCTTTATTCTCATACGAATCTGCTTCCNTGAATCACGNTCTCGAACAGTCACAGTGTTGTCTTCTTGTGTTTGATANTCGATTGTAATGCATAAAGGTGTGCCCGCTTCATCTGCTCGAGCGTAACGTCTTCCGATGGAGCCAGCGTCGTCGTATTCTACGTCTAGACCTTCCTTCGTCAGCATTTTGCATAGCAGTTTTGCCCTTTCTGTCAATCCGTCTTTGGCAACAAGCGGGAAGACTCCAACCTGCACCGGGGCAAGTTCTCTGGGGAGCTTCAAAAGCGTTCTGCCTTTCAGAGAACCATATGCATATTCCAAAGAGACATATACAAGTCGGTCTATCCCAAAACTTGGTTCGACAACATGTGGAATGAATCGTCGCCCAGTTTTTCCCATTTTCTGCGAGACGAACTTAACATGCTCGGGCGAGATTCTGAACGGTCCTGCCATGAAATAGCCTTTTTCCTTCATCGAATTTTGGACTTCTATGACACTTGCTTTTGAGAGTGAATCAACCACTCTTGGGGCGTCTCTCTTAAATGAAAGACCGATTCTGCCAAGAACAGGCTCGACGGTGACCTTGCTCGAAAGCCTAGGTTTTTCGTGTTCTTTGAATACTTGCAGGTCAACTCCACTGCTTTTCATGTGTTGCTTGAGGTCGTAATCTGTCCGATAGTTGTGCCCAGATACTTCCGTCCACTCCAGGCCGTCAAGGTAAATCTCTTGATCGTAGCCTTGCTTGGAGTAGTGGGCTCTCTCCCACTCCAGTTTTTCAACAAAACGTTGTTTCTCATCGGGAACTCCGAGCTTGCTGAGGAAATGCTTGGCCAGAATCATGAAGTATGCCTGCCATTCTGTTTCGATGAAACCTCTCTTCAATGCTTCCCTGGCGCTGACCAACAAGGTTTCTCTAACCCCTCTCTGCTTCCAGATGGCCGGGAGCAGTTGTAGGGTTTCTTGTTCAACTCCATTGAGAAGAGGGCATCGTGGGTCTAGTGGGTCAATAAAGAATTCTATGTCGGCAATAGTAAACTCCCTCAATCTGATTGGGCCCTGCCTTGGCGAAATCTCGTTCCTCAACGCATGACCGATTTGAGCTATGCCAAAAGGTAGTTTCTGTCGAGTCGTCTCGTAAAGACGCTTGAACTCAACGAATGCACCTTGTGCAGCTTCTGGCCTGCCGTAGCCAATTGCGTCGGAATAAGGACCAATCTTTGTTCTAAACATCGTCATGAAATACTTCGCCTTTCCGAGTTGGGCGCCGCATTCGGGGCATTTAATATTGCGCTTTGCCAGTTCCTTGATGATCGCTTGGAGACCGAGCTTTTCAGTTTCAGTATCACTCAAGTCAGCTTGTTCTTGAAGAAGGTGATCAGCCCGAAACTTCTTCCTACACTTAAGACATTCCACCATGGGTTCCCGGAAGGCCTTCACATGACCTGACGCCTCAAAAACTTTCGCGGGTGTTACGATCGAGGATTCCATTTCGACGATATTCAGAGGCTTGATAAAAAATCTTCTGAACTCAGCTTCTATCCTTTGCTTAAGAATGGTGCCTAGAGGCCCATATGTTAGGAACCCGCTGACACCACCGTAAAGCTCGTAAGAAGGCCAAAAGAACCCTCTGCGTCTGGCAAGCTCGCCAATAATCTGGTACTTGTTCTGGTTCTTGTTCTGTTTCGCCAACCGGTCACGACTCCTCTAGGTTCATTTCGCTAACAGTCTCTATCATGTTTTAATATATTTGCTGCGCTTTTCCTAGTGCTCTTTGGACGCGAAGCTATTATTGCTCTCAGACGCCGTGGGCGCTCGCTTGAGGCTAGATTTGTTGACCATTGTAGTGAGGGAGGCGATAAGCGTCACTCAATTCCTCTGATTTCCTTTTCGAACATAATCGTCATGTTGCGTCTCTTCATTTCTTCTTTCAGATAGGCAATGGTTTTTGTTGGTGTTGGGTCAACACCTTTAAGCAACGCCAGGTATATACTTGCGAAATCTCCGACGTACATTGCTGAAAGCATTCTTGCCAGTTTTTGTCTACCGGTTGCATCGATTTCGACAATGCGGCAGACCTTTGCTATTCTTTTTGTAATCTCAATTCTTTGCTTGATTTCAGCTGGTTCTTTCGGGTCTCTAATGAGTATTACGGAGAACTGCCTTGCCAGGTTTCTTTTGGCCTCCCACCCGACAATCTCATTGTGGTTGAGTTCTGGGAACACATCGAATCTGCTTGGAGTTTTGCTGTTTTCATTGAATTGACATTTTAGACGACGCGCTATAGCTGTGTATTGTCGGAATCCGTAGACTATCGGAACTGTGTCTCCAATCTCAAGCGCGATTTTCTTGGCCTTATTCAGTTTCAGTGGTCTGCTAAGCGCATTTTGCTCAGAGACCTTTCGCAGAACGAGCAAAGCCTCATCGATTTCTGTGCTTACATTATCTATAACACCCATTTTCTTGGCCAACATTATGAGGGTGAAGAAGATATGTGCAACAGCAGCGCGAGGTGCGGGGAAATCTGAGGGCATAGGGATGTGAGGAATTCCCAGCTTTCTCGAAAACTGTAGAAGATGCCCTCCAGACGATATTGTCATGACCATACAACGACGCTTCACCGCTTCCAAGAAGGCGTTCAGTGTCTCCTCGGTTTCTCCAGAGTAACTTACGGCAACAACAAGACTGTCTTCACTTGCGTAGCGCGGCAGAACATAATCTCTGCAGACTGAAATGGGAATCGAAACTCTATCATGTAGCCAGTCCCCAAGAAGGTCGCCGCCGATCGCTGAACCACCCATTCCAGCAATGATTATGTTAGTCGGTACTCTGTAATTGATGACTAATTTTCTTGAAACTGTTGCTTCCTTTGGCACCTCTAGTTTTTTTGCTCGGTCTATGGCATCTTCACAGGAACTTGGCATGTTCTCGCACGAGTCGAGCATCCCGCTCCTGTCTAATGCAGTGGCTCTGGCTGGTTGATCTAATATTGTGAGTTTCACATTTAGTCATCAATTAGCGCTATTCTTAGTGTTTAAGCCTTTAAAAGTGTGTGGAGATAAGAGTCAAGTAGGAAAGCGAACGATAGTTCTGGTCTAGCGTGTTGAGAGTGGCAAGAGTTTGGTCAAGCATGAGCTTTCGATAGCTATCCCTGCTTCTTTAGTTTCGGATGTTCCCCACCTTCGAGAGAAAACCATAAAAATCGGGATTGTGGCTAGAGCAGCCGCGATTTTCCATGTGAGCGAGATTATTGTTTTTTCTGACACGAAGGACAGAGATCAGAGCAGGGAAGCTGATCTCATTACAGCAGTTCTTTCCTACATGGAGACTCCTCAGTACCTGCGTAAGCGCTTGTTCGGGATGAGATCCGAATTAAGATACGCAGGAGTGCTTCCACCTCTCCGGACACCTCATCACCCTCTGACGAATCGGACCAAAGATGTGGTTGACGGCGAGTATCGTGATGGAGTGCTCGTGGCTCGTTCAAGAGATGGTTCTCTTATCGACGTAGGGCTTGAAAGCTACGTGCTGCTGCGAAACAAGAAGATTCCGTTGAACTCGCGAGTAACGGTGAAGCTGAAACGACACAAAAAATTCTTGGAAGCAAGGCTTGCAGAGCGTAATGCAATTCCTCAATATTGGGGATATAGACCTACGCCTTTTGGCTTGACGATTGGGAAGCTTGTCAAAGAGCAAAGTCTTGATCTGATCATAGCAACTTCGAAGTACGGAAGGCCGTTCTGGAAAGTTTCAGAAACGTTGATTCCCCGTTGCCGCCGCGCGCAGAAGATCCTGATAGCCTTTGGTGCACCTTCGCGAGGGCTGTATGAGCTTTGCAGGCAAGAAGATATCGATTTGGATGAGGTTTCGGATTTTGTGGTTAATATGATTCCAAATCAAGGAGTTGAGACAGTACGCACGGAAGAGGCGCTGTCTGTGACTTTGGGAATCCTGAATCTGATGACTGCCAAAGGTTAAAACTCGGCTTGCACATATAGTGCCATATGCAGTTTGACGTTGTGCTTCCAAGTGTGATCAGCACGATCATAGTTGCGATAGTTGAGCTTTATCCGAGGTTTGAACCTCGGATGAAGTCGATTTTCGAGGAGAAAGAATTCCGGATTCGTGACGCTTTCTTTCTCGTTATCGCAATGGGAGCCATGGTTACAGCCATCATTTTCATTCCCCAACAAGCCATCCAGATACTGTTTTTGGCAGCTTATTCATTTGTGTTGTTTCTTTTCACCTACATCGCAGTGGAAAAGTGGTTCATCTCTGTTTTGCCGCCTCTTGCCTTCTTGGTGTTATATCTTTCTGGCTGTTGGAATATCCTTTTGGTCAATCTGTTTGCGATATTCTTTGCGGTGTCGATTGTTGTGTATTTGGGCGGTCTCTTTTCATGGACTACTGTTCTGGTTTTCGCTGCTTTGATAGTTGCAATGGATGTGGTTCAAGTTCTCGGAACGGGATTCATGGGTGCTGCTGCAGATAGATTCGTCGAACTCGAATTGCCAATTCTAATTCGAGTTCCCACTTATCCTGTTGAAGGCGGGATTGGCCTGGGCTTAGGAGACATATTCCTTGCTGGCTTGCTGGCTATTCAGAGCATGCGCAAATACGGTAGAAAAGCTGCGGTTATTTCAGCCGTTTCAATTGGTTTTGCTTTCTTTATTTATGAAGTCATAGCCTTCAGCCTTCGCATCTTCATCTATTTTCCTGCTACAATCATCGTAGTTTGCGGGTGGCTCCTCAGTCTAGGTCTATATCAACTCATCACGCAGAAACGCTCTTCGTAACCTTTATAACTTGATCTTGCTTTGAAAAAGAGACAAGTGGGTATCATGGGGCATAGAAAGAAAAGCGCTCCAAAGCGGGGCTCCTTGGCATACTTGCCTAGAGGACGAGCTGCTCGAGAAAGCAGTAGAATCCGCTATTGGCCCCATGCTACTGGAGGATCAAAGCTTCTCGGGTTTATGGGTTACAAGGCTGGCATGACTAATCTTTATTATGTGGACGATCATCCCCGCTCCCCAAATTTTGGAAAAGAAATCAATCAGTCTGTAACTGTTATCGAAACCCCTCCAATCTTGGTCTGCGCAATCCGTGCGTGTACTCGAACGGAGTACGGGATTAAGACACTTGCAGAGGCTTGGATGGCAGACCCTCCAAAGGATTTGGAACGGCTTCTAACCTTGCCAGACAGTTTTTCGCCCGAGACTAGCCTGAAAAATATCGAGGAGAACATGGAAAAGATCGTTGAGTTTCGCCTCCTGACGATAACTCAGCCTCGCCTCGCAACTATCCCTAAGAAGAAGCCAGATCTTATCGAGGTGAAGATTGATGGGGCTCCCGTGGAAGAGTTGTTCGAGTACGGAAAGGGACTGCTCGGGAAAACAGTTTCGGTGACTGAGGTTTTCAAAGAAGGGCAATTCGTGGATGTGGTTGCCGTTTCCAAGGGAAAAGGTTTTCAAGGGCCGGTGAAACGTTGGGGGGTTAAGATTCTGCCTCGAAAATCCCGGAAAACTAAGAGAGGCGTAGCGTGTATTGGGCCTTGGAAACCGCCCAGAGTTTTGTACACCGTTCCAAGAGCTGGGCAGATGGGGTATCACCGAAGAACAGAATATAACAAGCGCATTCTGAGAATAGGAAGTGACGGGAAAGAAGTAACGCCTCTAGGCGGCTTCGTACGATATGGAGTCGTAAAGGGTCCGTTTCTCCTGCTGAATGGAAGCGTGCCCGGTGCCAAGAAGCGCTTGGTTAGGCTTCGCTATCCAGCCCGACCGCCCAAGAGAATTGCTGCTGAGCCCCCGAGAATCGTCCAAGTGTCTTTGAAGTCGCAGCAAGGCAGATAGGAGAGACGTGACGGTATATGGGCAAGGTCACGGCAAAGATTTTCGACCTACAGGGGAAGGCGGTTGGCAAGGTTAAGCTTCCAAGCATTTTTATGACCCCTCTACGTCCCGACGTTATCAAGAGGGCAGTTGTAGCAATCCAGTCTCATCGTTATCAACCGCAAGGAAGAGACCCAATGGCAGGCAAAAGAACAACAGCTGAATCTCGTGGGGTTGGCTTGGGGATTTCAAGAGTTCCACGATTGAAGACTGGGATGCGAGCCGCCTTTGGAGTGGGCATTGTTGGCGGTCATAGTGCTCATCCGCCGCGTTCCGAGAAGAAAATCAGAAAGAAAATCCCGCGGAAGGAACTAGGGTTGGCTTTGCGCTCGGCAGTGGCGGCAACCGGAGCAAAGAAGATTGTTGCCCGTCGAGGACATCTGGTTGATGATGTGCCCGATCTGCCTTTGGTTGTTGTGGATGACATCGAAAGTTTGGAAAAGACGAAGGATGTTGAGAGCTTTCTCTTGCAGTTGGGTGTTTGGGCCGATGTTTTTCGTGCAAAAGAAAGCAGAAATGTCAGGGCTGGAAAGGGAAAGGGACGCGGGCGAAGATACAAGCAGGCTGTCGGCCCTCTGATCGTTGTATCTCAAGACAAAGGTATTCTGAAGGCTGCACGGAATCTGCCGGGTGTTGAAGTTGCTCTGGTGGATGGTTTGAACGTTGAAACGCTAGCACCAGGGACACATCCGGGTAGGCTTACAGTATGGTCTAGCTCTTCCATGGAGAGGCTCAGCGAAAAAGTATGGTGAGGGTAGGTAGCTGTGGATCCATATGATGTTATTCTGTACCCTCTGATGACTGAGGTCGCGAGTCGCTTGCTAGAGACGGAGAACAAGTTGGTTTTTGTAGTTAATCTGAAGGCCAACAAAGAGGATATCAGGCGGGCCGTTGAGGAGCTTTATGATGTTGGAGTGGAGAAGGTCAACGTTCTCGTCACGCCTCGCGGGGAGAAAAAGGCATTTGTTAAGCTGCATCCAGACTTCAAAGCTGTTGATGTCGCAATCAAGCTTGGAATTCTCTGATTTGTACGTGTGTAAGAAGGGCCTGATAAGCAGCTAAGTATGAGTTGCCTGTCCTATCTGTCACTTAGTGCTCTTGAGTTGGCAGACTAGTGACACCTTGCACTTCTCCTTTCAGGAGTTTCNTGCCAACTAACTAACGAGAATCTAATGCAATCAGGTTTTTCTTCTGTATTTGCTGCCTCTATCTCATTTCTTTTTGAAGAACAACCAATTCCTGTCCTCCTTGAACCTGATAAGGTAGTACGTTCCGTTCAGNTTCTCACCGTAGATCTCAGCAGCTATCTTGTTTGGCNTCTTCTCTAATAGAGTGTAGTTCCCTCTATCCCATATCTCCACGNTGCCAGCACCGTATTCACCTTTGGGTATCGAGCCTTCAAAGTTTGCGTACTCAATGGGATGGTCTTCGACCTCAACAGCGAGTCTCTTGATTCCCGGTTCAGTTGGAGGAGTTTTTGGGATTGCCCAGCTCTTCAAGACTCCGTTCATTTCCAGCCTTAGGTCATAATGAAGGTGCGTCGCATCGTGTTTTTGTATTACAAAGATTCTTCCTTTTGCCATCTTCTTGCCCTCCGAGTGCCTANTCTTATCATGGTTCTTTATCTTGCATTCTTCAGGTTTAACCATTGGCCCTGCCTGCTAAGCGCCCAATTCATCCGCGACTTCGTGCAAGTCAAGTGAGATTAGCTTGACTTTGGTAGGAACGCCGTCCCAGAACCATCCGCGTGCTTGATAGTAGTCGTCAATCATTCTTTCGAACTCGCTTCTTTTGATTCTACTGCCCTTGGATGGCCTTTGGGGATTGGGTCTTAGGATGCATGTATGCCTCTTGCATCATATGCGGCACGCGTGCATCTTGCGATTCTTGCTCTTCTAGGGTCTTTCAGTTGAGAAGGCGAATTCCTTACTGTCTGTTTGGCAAGACGGGACGTGATCAAGCTCACATATCTTCACGTCATGCTCTTGAGGAGCGTCGTAATGTCTATGTCCTCTGTGGTCAGCTTTGGAAGCGCGATCTTTCTAACATGAGGCAGGCTATCTCGATAAGTGGGCTTTTCTTGTTTGAAGAAAATTCCAATGGGTATCTTGTCCCCCCATTCGAGGCTTTTTTCCAATGCCTTTTGCCAATCATTTGAGTAATAGTTTTCTTCCTCTAGTTTGTAGACTCTCTCTCGGAACCAGTCGTAGGTGTTTCGATAGTTGAAAGTCACGCAGGGCTGGAAAACGTCGACAAAGGCAAAGCCTCGATGTTTGACAGCTTCTGCGACTAGGCTTGATAGGTGCGTCACATCTCCCGCGAATCCCCTAGCCACGAACGTGGCATTGCTAACCAGCGCGTGGGCCAAGGGCTTCAACATGGGAGATATCACCCCGTGAGGAGTGGACTTTGTCTTGAAGCCTTCCTGGCTGGTTGAGGTTGCTTGGCCAGTCGTCAAACCTAGAACCATGTTGTTGTGAACGATCAACGTCATGTTGACGTTTCTTCTGATAGCGTGCGTGAAGTGTCCCCATCCTTCGTCGTAGCAGTCGGCATCCCCTTGGAACCCAACTACCGTCAAGTCGGGATTGGAAAGCGCGATACCTGTCGCCAAAGGCAGTACCCTTCCATGGATTCCGTGAAATCCGTTTACGTTCACATAGTTTACTATCTTTCCATGGCAGCCTATGCCTGAAACAATCACTATCTGACGTCTATCCAAACCTAGATGAATCAAGGCCTTTTTGAATGCCATCAGTATTCCGAAGTTTCCGCACCCTGGGCACCAAGTATTCTTTTTGGGCGTTTTCAAATCTTCTAGGTTCATCACATCAGAGCAACTCCTTTATTCTGTGTGCAAGCTCCCCTGGGTTGAATGGTCTTCCGTCGTATTTCAAAACTGTGTGATCTGGCCGTGTAAGCAGGTTTTCTTTCATCAACCTAGACAATTGAGAGGTTTTGTTATTTTCCACCACTATGGTTCTTCCAGCCGATTCCATGGTTTTCTGAAGGGCTGCACTTGGAAAGGGGCTCAAATATATTATCTGAATATAGTTGACCTGCAGGCCATCATTAGTGAGGAGCTTCATTGCTTCTCTTATCGGCCCTTTCGTGGAACCCCATCCTATAATGGTCAATTCTGCGTCCGGGGGTCCGTAGAGTCTAATTGTGTCGTATCTTTCCAGATTTTCAAGGAGTGCGTCAAATTTCCTAAACCTTTTGTCATTCATTGCAGTGGTCAATTCAGGATCTTCAGTTGTGTATCCGCTTTCATCATGTTCATCGGCATTCGTTCTTACGATTGCTTTCTTCATACCGGGTGCAGCCCGCGGTGAGATTCCGTTTTTTGTGAACTTATGTCTCTTATACTCTTCATCATCTGTGTATTCGTCTTCCATGAATATAGCCCCGCGGTCAATTCCAATCTGCTTTTGCTTGAAGAGTTCCGAAGTCCAGTGGCTTTCCGTGAGATATTTGTCAGTGATAAGGATGACTGGCATCTGATACTTCTCCGCTATGTTAAAGGCTTCCATCGTCTTGTAGAAGCACTCCTCTGCGTCGCCGGGGGCTATTATCACTCTTGGGAACTCTCCTTGGGAGGCATGAATCGCGAAATTCAGATCCCCTTGCCCCGAGTAGGTTGGCAGGCCCGTGCTAGGTCCTGGCCGCTGGGCCAGCATTATAACTATAGGCGTTTCTGTCATGCCTGCCATGCCGAAGCCTTCGCTCATAAGACAGAAACCTCCTCCCGAGGTAGCGGTCATAGCTCTCGCTCCAGCAAACGAAGCACCCACGACCATATTGATGGCCGCTATCTCGCTCTCTGCTTGCACCACAATCATTCTAAATTCTCTGTCCAAGGGCGCCAAGAAGTGAAGCAATGGCGTGGCTGGGGTCATTGGATAGGCAGCGTAGAACTTGCAGCCGGCTTTGATTGCGCCCAAGCCTACAGCCTCAGCTCCAGTGACGAACAACTTCTTTGTCATGGCTGAAGTTGTTTTATGTAGCTTGTGCTTGAAGTCCCCAGCAAAGCGTTTCTGAGCGTAGTCGTATCCAGCCTTTGCGGCTCTCACATTCAACTCAGCTACGTCTGGCTTGAACGAGTCTCTAATCACTTCATTCAGAATCTCCAGATCATAGTTCAAAAGAGCCACTACAGATCCCAGGGCTACAGTGTTTTTCATTATCAACTCTCCCTTGAGGTCCTTCACAATTCTCCCGAGAGGCACAGAATAGAGTTTTACGTCGTTTCTGTCGAGTTCTTCGTCCATTATGGTTATCTCCTCCCCATCGTACAGTATTGCTCCACCTGAGACAAGTTTGTCACGGTGAAGAAGGGCAGTCTCCTTGTTAAGTGCTAAAAGCAAAGCAATTGTATCCTCTTGAGAGTATATCTCCTCAGCTTCAGCCCTTACCGCGTAGAAATTGTGTCCTCCCCTTATGAGCGATTGGTAGTCGTTCGTTCCAAATACGTGAAGTCCTCCCCTCAAACAAGCTTTCGCAAAAAGAAAGCCGGAACGAGTTATTCCAGCACCAGCCTCCCCCCCCACAATCAGCGAGATCTTATTCACTGCCATATCCCTCTCTGCTGCAGTTGGTTTTCACCTTTGTTTACGTGGCGCGAGCATGTTGGACGCTTTGAAAGGACAGGTTTTTGCATCTCTGACGATTCAAGTTTATCTACTTCCACCACTTTCGAAACTACTTCGCTTCCTTTCTTAACTCTTTTTCCTGATCCGATCGTAGATTTCCCATCAGCTTCAGGTAGTTGAAACGGCTCTAAACACATCTCAATACAAGCTCCATATCCCTGACAGACTTTTCTGTCAGTTTCTATTTTGGAATCACGCATATAACTCCCCTTTGATATTGCACTCGACTGATAAAACAGCTTCCCCTTATTGCACGCGCCCATGTGCAGGTGCATACACGAGAATTGTCTCTGCCCACATGCACAGCTTTTTGCGCTGAGTTTGCGAGAAAGCAAATATATACTGTCTGAGTGTGATAGTAAGTTCAAAAATCGCGAGGAAAAGCTAAGGAATGCCTATCGATCCAGATTTCATGAAGAAACCAAAGGCTGGCACCCACAACGATCACGACGTAAGAGGAGAAGTTACACCGCCCGAGAAACTTGGCATTCATGGAACTCAGGTGGCCGTAGACCACGATGTATGTAATGGAGATGCTGTATGCGTTTCAGTTTGCCCAGTATCAGTTTTCGAAATGATTGATACTCCTGGACATCCCGTTTCGGAGCAAAAATCGGATCCTGTGAACGAGCCTGAATGCATCTTCTGCCGGGCATGTGAAGTCAACTGTCCCACTCAAGCTATTAAAATAACAGAACCATAGCCGATCCGCCATTACACCTGGCCTCTCCTTCATCGGAACGGAGATAATCCGCAAATGGAGGACAAAGAGCGAGTTCAGAAAATCGTCGAGATACTTACGAAAGAATATCCCAACGCAAAAACCGCACTACGTCATAGCAATCCATTGGAGCTTCTTGTTGCCACTATGCTCTCGGCCCAATCAACGGACGAAACAGTCAACAAGGTTACAAAAACGTTGTTCAAGAAGTACCAAGAGGCCGACGACTATGCGAACGCAGATCTTGATGAATTGGAATGCGATATTAAACCCACAGGTTTCTATCGAAACAAAGCTAAGTACTTGAAAGGGGCAGGTCAGATTCTAGTTGAGACGTTTGGTTCCAGAGTTCCGGACACTATGGACGAATTGACAATGCTCCCTGGAGTGGCTCGAAAAACCGCAAACATTGTGCTGTCTAACGCATTTGGAGTCATTGAAGGGATTGCTGTCGATACACATGTTCAACGACTCGCCAAAAGGTTAGGGTTGACTCACAACAGGAATCCTGACAAAATAGAAGAGGATCTGATGAAACTTATTCCGAAGAACCAATGGCCGAAGCTTGCGGACCTACTCATCTTTCATGGAAGACTAGTTTGCAAAGCCAGAAAGCCGCTCTGCGCAAATTGTGTTGTCAGCAGTTTTTGTCCTTCAGCCTTCACCTTCTGAATTATAAGCGTCAGATGCGTACGCATGCATGCTTGAGATCAAAGACCTGAACATGAGGATCGAAGCGTTGATTGAAGCCCTGACAGAAGCCAAACTCGACGTCAGACTTGCTAAAGGAGCATTCGAGAAGATTCGTAAGCTGGAAAAAGAGGGAAAGCTTTAACTCTCTTTTTCTTTTGTTTCGCCACAAACGCCTTCAGAGTTGTATGGGGAGAGAGGCTGTAACTTTTCTCACAATGGTCACATGGGTTTTTATACCCTGAAGTATCATACAAAAGTAGTTCGCGGGGCCGAGGCCAGAAGCGTCACACACTGGCTGGCTACCAACTAGTATGCATGCATGACTTTCTTCCTCATTGATGCTCATCCATGTACGTACGCAGTTATTCTTAGACCAGCGAACATTTCTCGTTTTGCTCTGCATATAGGACAAATGAACGGGGGCTCCTCGCGGAAGCAAACGTAACCACATTGTCTACAGTACCACATTCTCATTATAGGCTTCAAAGCTTCTTTTGCAGCTTTAGTGGGCTTTTCGATTTCTATTCCAGTCTGTTTCTCTCGCGGAGCATTCGCGGCCGATATGTGAGCCTCAGTCTGTTTCTCTATTGGTCTACGCTCAGGAATCGGAGCCACTTTCTTCCTTCCCTCGAACACATCTCTGTCAACATAGAGTGCGCAATAGCATTGCCCAAACTCTTCCACATCTGCATCGCGATAGTCGCAAGGACAGATTATGTCGCCGTCGAGCTCAAGCCTTCCGGAGGCGAGTCTACACGGACACGAAGGATAACCATATCGCTCTTCATTGCGCTTTAGCCCCTCAAGCAAGTCTTCAAGAAAGTCGGCGTCGGAATTCAAATAATACCCATGAGTCCGCGCGTCGCTTTCGGATCTTTGTCGTACGCCTTCAAGAGTCATCAGCTTGTCAAGGCCTCCCGCAACTTATCTTCATGAAAACCGGTGATCAGGATATGATCATCAACTATCACCGTCGGATAACTAAGACGTCCTCCTCTGTTCAGAATGTCTTGTCGGACTTCTTCTCTGTCCTCATCGCTGCATAAATCAATGTCCAAATATTCATACTCAACGCCGTTGATCTTCAGGAATTCCTTTGTCTTCCTACACCACGCACAAGTACTTATCGCATACAAGAGCACTTTGTGTTTGGTGTTTCTGCCCGGAATTTTTCTCGTTTTCACTTTCTTCCCACTGACGAATGATTAGTCTTGCGAAGCTTGCTAAATTGTCTTTTGCTTATATGTCAATCTGGGTATTTTCTTCGAGGACAATGGATCATCTTGCGGAGGGTAACGATTGCATTTGAAAGGGAACTCCTTGAGGCTTCTCTCACAAAAAGCAGACGATTTGCTGAGTTTTCTAAGCCGGTTCGAGCCCAGGCCATTCAGGGTAACCGTGATGCCGGATTTTTTTCTGGACCGGTTCATCTCATGGAACGCAAGTGTCCGACACTTCTCCAAGAGGATTCTCGAAGTTGCCAATCGCAAAGGCGGAAGCATAGATAATGTACCGCAGATCGAGTCCAGGGGAGGAAATGCTGTCAACACCGCAGCGGCGCTATCAGCCTTGGGCGTAGACACTTCGCTAATCGTCTGCACAAGCAAGCTGGGGCTCTACTTGTTGGAACTTTACTTAAGACAACCCAACGTAGACCTTTCACACGTCAAGATTCAGAGCAGCGCTTCAGTCACCACTGCTCTCGAATTCAGCCACCTCGGTGAGAAGAGAAACGTGATGCTACGCGACCTAGGCTCCTTGGAAGACTTCGGTCCAAAAAACCTCACAGAGAGTGACTACGCGCTTTTGGAGACAACTGACTATGTTTGTGTTTTTAATTGGGCGGGCACTCGGAAACACGGAACAGAACTTGCAGAGACAATCTTCCACCACGTCAAGACTAGAGGCAAAGGCAAAACCTACTTCGACAGTGCTGATCCCCTTCCGAATAAACTGGGAATCCCACGTCTGGTCGAAAGTGTCTTACTGCACCCTAACCTAATAAAGATCCTGAGCCTAAACGAAAATGAAGCGATCACGTANGGCCTTGAGGTGGAACCGAAGAAAGAGGCTGAACTCCAGCAGCAGCCCAGTGGCGTGCCGATGCCAACTGCTGCCAAGAATGCCTGGCGCATTCTGCGGCAAAAAATCACTAGCCGCATTGACCTCCACACCACTGCATTTTCAGGAACTTCTGGAAGAGACGGAGAAACNCTGATTCCAGCTTTCGGTGTCAGGGTTCTGCGTGCGACAGGTGCAGGAGACGCTTGGAATGCAGCTAACATATATGCAGACGCCAACGATTTTCCCGACGACTTGAGACTCACCTTTGCAAACGCGGCTGCAGCCTATTATCTTAGCAGCAAAACTGGTGAACACCCGACACTTCTGCAACTTCGAGATTTCATTGAAAAGACATTGAAAACGGCCACGTACAGTTAAGTGCTTTAGGCGTGCTGTGACAGAAAGTGACCCGCCACAGGCTTTTAGTTGTCAGAACGCGATACTGGAAGCCAAACGAGGACTACATTAACGAGATTGCCAGGGCTCTGAAAGGCAAAATTCGGGAAGGCGACATAATAGTAGTCTCTGAAAAGGCGATTTCAACTGCAACCAATAATATCGCGGATGAAAGCAGGGTAAACCCAAGCTTCACTGCCTGGTTTCTGGCAAGATTTTGGATGCGACATATCTGGGCATATATCCTCGGGCCGATTTGTCACGTGAAAAAAGAGACGATCTTGCATTTTAGAAACTACCCTGTAAAAGAGGGGAGCGCCCACAAGCAGGTAGTGTTGCAGAACTGTGGCTTCCTGCAAGCTTTGGCCCATGGATCTGAAGGTGGAATCGATGGGAGCAATCTTCCATACTCCTACGTCAGTCTGCCATTGGACGAAGCTCCTCGCACAGTCAAGACAATTCGCAGCTGCCTGAAGAGGAAATTGGACGTAGACGTGACTGTCATGATTGCGGACACGGACAAAACATATTCTTGGAGAAACTTCCACTTCAGCCCAAGGTCGAAGCCGATAAGTGGAATCCGATCTTTGAAGGGGGTAGCTGGCTACGTTCTCGGACGATTTCTCAGATTTAAGAAGAGAGCCACGCCATTAGCGATTGCTGGCACAAGAATGAGTGTCCAAGAAGCTTTGGACATGGCTGAGTTGGCTAGTCGCGCTCGCGGCTTCGGCGCAGGTAGAACAATATGGGAAATGGCCAGCAACCTTGACGTTTCTTTAACGAGTGTTACTTGGGAAATGTTGGAGAAGGCCAAACATACTCCCCTAGTTGTCATAAGGTTTAAGGAGTCTTATGCTTCATGCCCTTAGTCTATAGTAAAGCCCAAATAGTCAGACGAATCAGGTGGAATTATGCTCGTTGGGAAAATGGTGAAGCCGGATGAGCTTGATCGTTAAGCAGATGAACAGGTTTTTTGATCCGAAATCAGTCGCTGTAGTGGGGGCTTCTAAGAACGTTCACAAGGCAGGGAATGTAATATTCAAGAACTTCGTGGAAAACAAGCGAAGGGGTGTGTTTAAAGGCGAATTATATCCCGTCAACCTGAACGAAGATTACGTTCTGGGATACAGATGCTTCCCCTCGTTGGTCAAGATAGTCGGAGATATAGAGCTTGTCGTGATCGTCGTGCCAGCTTCAGCTGTTCTTGATGTTATGAAACAAGCAGCAATGAAAGGAGTCAGGGCAGCAGTAATAGTCACTGCAGGGTTTAGCGAAATCGGAGAGACTGAGCTCGAAAACGCGATAGTTTCAGTCGCAAGAGAGGCTAACATCCGGGTGTTGGGGCCCAACTGCTTAGGAGTTTATGACATAAGCACTGGAGTAGATATGTTGTTTCTGCCCGAGACAAAGGTACTCTCAACAGGCGACGAATTCGTTGCTACACCAAGACCCATGGCAGGAAACATAGCCATGATCACTCAAAGCGGGGCCTTTGGCGTGGCTGCTCTGGACTATCTTACTGGAAGGCAAATGGGGGTAAGCAAATTTGTAAGCTTCGGAAACAAATGTGACGTTGCCGAAGCAGAGATGCTTGAGTATTTCTCAGCCGACAGCGAAACGTGGGTTATACTTCTATATGCAGAAGCCATCGAAGCGGGAAGGGAGTTTATGGAAGCGGCTGAAAAAGTCACGCGAACAAAACCGATTGTTGCTTTTAAAAGCGGCAAAACCAAGGGGGGTGCGAGAGCTGCTGCCTCTCACACCGGAGCTATTGCAGGGTCGGACAGGATATATAATGCCGCTTTTGCACATGTCGGCGTTATTCGTGTTAGGGACATGGAAGAGTTCTTTGACGTAGGCAAAGCATTTGCTTTTCAGCCACCGGCATCTGGGAACAACATCGGAATTCTCACAGACGCAGGTGGACCCAGCGTAATGGCTGTTGATGAATGCGAGTCTAGGGGCTTGAATGTCGAAAGATTCTCGGACGAAATACTCGCAAGGTTTGAGGATTTGAAACGAGAAGGAAAACTCCCCAAATTTTCAACAAACTTGAACCCTGTGGACATCACAGGATCTGCAACCTCCAATATGTTTGAACTCTCCGCAAAGATTCTTTTGGACGCACCAGAAGTCGATGGGTTGATTGTCTTGGGATTACACCACACTCCGGCTTTACAGGAGGATTTCGTTGATCGAATAGCCAGTTTGGTCAAGGGTTGTGAAAAGCCTGTTGTTGCTTGTGACATTGGAGAAACCGAGATGGCGCTGTTCATCCGCTCAAGATTCGAAAAACTGGGGATTCCAGCCTACTCTTCCCCTGAAGACGCTGCCCGAGCAATGGCTGCTCTAGTCCACTATGGCAATTATCTGAAGAAAAAGGGTTCCTTTGACGCTTATGTGGAAATCTGTTTGAAAAGGCACGGCTCTAAGCCCTAATGCTTTCCGAAAATGATCATTATCTCAACTTCGTCGCTGTCTTCAAGAGATAATTCCTTGCGCAGACTGATAGGTGCGATGATCTCCAAAACATTCGATGGATAATCCGGTTTCTGTGGAATGACAATAGCACCTTCAACTTTATTCATTAATAGAGTTTTGAAACAGTACGCCCTAAAAAAACCTCTGGCGGGAGCTATCTCAATGCCTTCCAGGTTCTTCAATACCTTTCCTAGCAGCCTTGTTTCCTTGTCTGGAATACGTATATTCAATGTACCAGGATAAGCATCAAAGCCCAGTTTCTCCTCAATTTGCTTCCTCGCCCAAGAAATTCCTAGGAAGTCAGCGCCAACGCCTTCTCCACTGAAAACCTCTCCCTTCAGAGTCATCGAATTCATCTACCTCTCTCCCTGAAGTACGCACATGAGTCCTAATCGCAGGCACGCATTGGCTATTCTTGCTTCTTCAGCCATTCAGCAACCTTTTGAAACAAAGGATTAGTCGACATGTCGAGGACAGGCATGATTATTTTTTCTCTTGTTTCGATGAGAGATTTGTACGAAGGCATAAAGGCGTAGCTCAGAAAGGCCCAGTAAACCCTTCGGCGCTCCACGAGCTCTTTCGCGGCTGTTTCAGTGTTTATGGACAAGGGAAAGTAAATGAAAGCAACGCCCTTAGCCCAGTATATCCCCGCGGTTTTGCCTCCCGCAATAATGTTTGTGAAGCGCGCCAAATCATCTGGAGTCGGAAACTCTGTACGTTCCATGACTATGATTTCCTGGAAAGGCTTGTATTCTATTGCAACTTCGTTCACTGCATTTTCTACCTCACGTCTTCTGCACTTAGTGTGATCATTGTGTTTATAACCTTCGCGTCTTTTCATGCGTGTTTTCGAAGTGTGCGTACGTTCGCTACTGCCAAATGGGAGGCTTAAGGGTCTTCATAAAGCTTCGTTGAAAATAGTCGTACAGCCTATTCCATTTCGAAGGTGTACGCTTGGAATGCTATATGCACGCTTCTCATCTTGTTAGGGCGGGCGCTTGAGGGGATTAAATAGGTTTGTGATAAATGCATTCTCACGCTTGCTTGTGCTCAGTTTTCTGCCTTAGCTCTAGGGCTTCTTCGGTGTATATCCTCAGTTGACGTTCTTCGACTTTGTTTTGAGGCAGCGTTTCACGTGCATAGAGTAAGGGTATTACTGCTACGAAGAGGAAGAAGGCAGCCAGCGAGAACGCGCTCACCATAGGGATCATCTGAACATACGGTGCAAGAAGCAGAGAAACTATTTGGGTCAGGAAAAGTGGGCTCTCTCCGACCGCGTAACATTTCTCAGGGTTATGACTGTCGATTTCACCCCATAAAACCAAAGTAAACATCACCCAAAGGAGTCCCAGGCCTAGCCCGTCAATTAAGAAGAATACAGGCCATAGAAGCCATAGAAGGTTCACATCCAACGCACCCAATGCCAAGATTGAATACGCTATTCCAAAAGAGACGAAGCCAAAAACTAGCACAGGTTTTCGGCCAATCCAATCAGAAACAATGCCCCCAATCAGGGCTGAGAACCCGGAGATCGTAGGTTCAACAACCATCAAAAGCCAGTGCGCATCCGTGCTTATATTATGTTCTACAACTACTGCTTCAAAGCCGTTTATAAAAGCGAACATCAGCCAGGCAAAGAAATAGAGATAGAATGTTCTATTTTGTAGTATTGAAAACAATGACGGCGTCCTTTTTGTGCTCCTTTCGAAGGCACTGTCCTTCGCCGACACGAGGATTACCAGCGGTAAGCTCCAAGCCCTCCACATAGCCAAGAGCACAGCGCTGGTCATCAGATCTGCCCGTGGGACTACCGTTATGACTAGGGGTGCGCTAAAAGTCGTCGCAAACAAAATAATACCCCCCATCTTTCCCCGGTCTTCGATAAGGACAGACTTGACGAAAAGGCCGAGACACATCGGCATGCCAAGACCCAGGGAAGCCCCCAGAAGTCCGGTCGACACAAGAATTAACGATAATGAGGAGTTGTACGAGAGGGCCAAAAGCAGTGACGAAGAAATCCCGAGAACCAACCAAAGGCAGAGGAAGCGACATCTCCTAACGTCTTCTCCTAACGTCTACGAAGAGAACCGAGCCAACCAACGCTGAGGCGACTATCGACGAAGGATAAACTAAATTCAACAGCACCTCAAAGCTGGACCCAACGAAAGCTCCTGCGATTTTGCTTACTATTACCTGACCGATGAAATATGAAGAAAAAGTGTTGAATAAAATGGCAAAGGCTACTGCATATCCTCTGTTGAAACAACATTTGCCACGCACTCTAGCGAACATTTCTGCCACTGACTGCAGTGGAGTTAGTCTCATAGGCCTTTTAGATTAAGTTTAAGAATCGTCCATGCATATTTCGAATACAGACTCTGCTTGTGTCCATGCGTAGAACACAACGCTTAAATAAACAGTTCTACACAAATACGTTTCGAGGGGGCTAAGAATGGCAAAAAGGAAGAAGGCTCCGAAAGTTCCGTCCAGACCTACATGGAATTGGTGGCCAAGCTAGTTTTACTCATAGAGGATTGGCTTCCACTCTTCAGACTGCAAAGGCAGTGCTTTGAGGAGCAGTCTTAAAGGCGATAATGCATCCTTATTCTTAAGCACGTCAAGATATGAGTAGGCTTCTTTAACCATTTTTCCTAATAGATTCGCTACGTATTTAATTCCGCCAGCTTGATCGACAATTCTGGAAATAGCTGCTAAGTTTTCGGTTGACGTACGCTCAGAGATCAGAGAGGCTAGCTCCGTACGGAATTGTTGGTTCTGCAGTGCGTATACTACAGGAAGCGGCAGGGATTCCTTTCTTATTCGGTGTCGTAATGCTTCCGGCTCCAGCATGTCTATCAGCTCATTTCGGAGTATTGAGGCCGAACCGAGTAGTCTTCCATATCTTCCCAAAGACTCAACTTCACTTTCGGAACCGCCTCCTAGGATTCCACCTATTCGAGTGCAGGCCTCCGTTTCTGAGGCTCGCATTTTGATTTTGGCCAAGCACTTTTCGGGGCTTATGTTTATGTTACTTCGAGATTGAATTTCTAGTGCTTCACCTTCACTTTGTTCGAACCAAATCATTTCGACCGTGCTGAGAACTGCTGCCAATTTTGTGGGTGGGACCCCTGTTTCCAGAGCTTTGCGCATCAATGTGAAGCCTTTGAACAACAGTATATCGCTCAAAATGATGGACATGTCCTCGCCAAGCTTTCCTGGAGCTGTCAATCGTCTGTTTTTCCGTTTTGATTGATCTATTATGTCGTCGTGTATTCCGATGGCTCGAGCAAACAGGACCAAAGATGCAGCAACAGGAACTGTGATTTCTGACGTTCCACCTACAGCCCTGCTGCACAGGGATAATAACGCTGGTCTGAAATAGTCTGCAGGGGCATTCATAGACGCACGTGTGTATCTAATCGCTTCCCTAAGCGCTTCGTTGCCTATTCTTCTTTCGGCCAATGCTTCTTGAGCGACTTTCAGCCCCATGGCGCCTTCCTTCACCAATAGCTTCTTGGTTTCGTCAAGGAGCTTTTCTTTTTGATTAGCCGTAGATGCACTTTTCGTCACTTTCTCCATTTTGCCCTGCCCCTCAACACCTATCCATTAATTGTAAATCAGACGCTAAATATCGCTTCTTGTTGGTTGCCTTTCTTACATTTGCTCTTTCAGGACTTCATTGTAGGCTTCAACGAGTTTTGTGCCTTTTAACGTTATCTTGTAGACCTTCCTGATGCGTCCTGCTTTAGTTTCCTTTGTACTTCTTAGAAGCCCCTTCCTTTCGAGAGTGTTAAGAGTAGGATACAGAGCACCGTGCCGTAGTCTTACTCCGTATTGTTCTTTCACTTGCTTGATGATTTTATAGCCCCACATAGGTTCTGCGTGTACTATCCTCAAAAGCATAACGTCAAGGAAGTTTCTGAACACACGTTGAACAATTGCTGCCTTGAAGCTTTCAGACACGGAGCCATGTTCCTCGCGTATCAGGTTTGAGCTTCGTGATGATCTTTTTGACATGCAGTTGTCAATGTTCGAGATTATTGTGCTGGACTAATATGTTTTGTTATGTTTTGTGGTCGCATTAACTTTTATATGGGTGTTTCTGTTATAATAAGTCTTGAGATATGTCTGTTTGGGGACATGTTGTACACGCGA
>JGI2173J19968_10000140_pt1 | contig 23672 bp, 27 predicted proteins | sample DeeMarSWOR136_30_FD_19968 | JGI IMG/M metagenome (IMG submission 19968) | reverse complement strand
ATGGTTGATAAGTTAAATTCAAAAATAGGTTTTAAATTACATGATTTAAAAAGTATAAGAAAGGATTCGAACACCAAAATATGGTAGAATATTTTACAGAGCTTTGGATTATATGAACTATATTATTTAAAGCCGATTAATACTTTCAACGAACCTATGTTTTTTTTTAAATAGTAAAATTGACAATTCTTGTTTTAAAGTGATCCCACCGGACGGTCACCTCAGATAAGATTGATTACTTTTTTCCTCTCCTTCCGGGACGCCGTCCGGCTTCTCCTCACCTCCAAAATTAACAATCGTAAACATTATTAAGAACATGTCAATAACCCTGTTTACTTGATAGGTGTAGATTATGACATGCGGTGAAATTACAGAAGATATGAATATAAGAGAGGTTATTGAAAAACATCCTGAGGTAACATCAGTTTTTGTAAAATACAATATGGGATGCATTGGTTGTATAGCTGCTGCATTTGAAAAAATAAAGGACATTGCAGTGGTTCATGGAGTAGATGTTAAACAATTTGTAAAAGAGCTAAACGAGGTTATGAAAAAATAATTATTATAAAGAGTACTTTGTAATTACTAGTTCTCCATGTTTTATTCCTTTTAATGCTTTTATAGAATATGCTAATTTTTGAACCTTTCCTGATTTACCTTTTATAATTAATACTTCAAGACAATTATGGTGATCTATATGTATATGTGTTGTTGTAAGAATCTCGCTGTGATGGTCATGTTGTAAGTCTAATAATTTGTTTGTTAAATTTCCTGTATGATGATCGTATATCATAGTTAGAGTTCCTATAACGTTTTCATCTGGGTTTTTACTTCTTTCTTCAATTATATTTCCTCTTATTAAATCCCTAATTGCTTCTGATCTGTTTTCATATCCCTCTTTTTTTATAGTCTTGTCAAATTTCTTTAATAATTCTGGCTCAATAGATACTCCAAATCTTTTAATTTTTTCAGTCATAGTAACACGATTAACAGATAATCGTAGCACGAATTTAAATTTTTTGCTACCAAAATTTATTTAAATAGCAAATGGCTTACAATGAAAAATTTTAAATAAAATCGGGGAGAAAATTTATGAAAAAAATAGCTAAAGCACTTATTATTGTTTCAATAATTTGTATTGGAATATTTGCTGGTTGCACAGAGAATGGTGAAAAGCAAACCGATCTTGGTGATTTTAGAACAATTATTGATATGCGTGGTGAGGAGATAAAGGTTCCAAAAAATATAACGAGAGTAATTGATATTTCTGATGGTTTTGTTACAAGTGTGCTTTACAATCTTGGGCTTGAAGATACAGTTGTTGGAATCGGTTCAACAAATCTTCAGGAGATTGACACATATGAATATCAAACAGCTGAGGGAGAGACGTATATTTACGAAGAAGGCATGAATCCAGTAACATATTTGATGCCTTCAATAAAGAACGTTCCTGCTGTCGCTGAATATGGGGTTGCAGTAAACTTTGAAACTATTGCTAGTTTAGAACCAGACGTTGTTTTTGTAAGAGTTGGATTTTGTTCAATGAACACAGATGAATATGGAGAAGATGAGGATATTACAAATAGTATTGACACAATTGAGGCACTTGATATTCCTACAGTTGTGTTATACGGACCACCTGCATGCGATGAACCAACCATTGATAAGATTTCTGATGAGATAATTACTATTGGAAAAGTTTTTGATATGGAAGAAGAGGCAACTGAACTTGCAGATTATCTGGAAGGAATAGTTGACTTAATCGTTAATAGAACAAAAGACGTAAGTGATGAGGAAAAACCAGAGGTTCTTCTGTTTGGTTTATCACCAAATGCTCGTGAAACAGGTGGTGCTGGAGACGTTTTATGTACTGATACAATTGAGTCTTATTTTATTGAAGAAATTGTGAATGCAAAAAATGCTTACCAGGATACAGGTGGCTGGAAGATTATGAGCACAGAGCAAATTATTGCATTAAATCCTGATGTAATAGTACTGCCTACCGACTGGGGATACCATCCACCAAAGGAGTTGTACACTGCGGAATACTATGAAAACCTGCAGGTTTTAGATGCAGTTGCCAATAGAAGGGTATGGGCTCTGCCCTGGACACCTTATAATTGTGCAAAGAGACTAGAGTATCCTCTTGAAATAATGATAATTGCAAAAGCTGCGTATCCTGAACTTTTCAGTGATTTTAATATTAGTGAATGGACTCTTGAATTTTTCAAAGAGGTATATAAAGTAGATAATGAAACTGCAAAAGAACTTAGGACTGTTGTATGGTTGGATTGGACTGTTGATGAGGGAGTATAAGACTTGGTGTAATTCAGAATGGAACTATCTAAGGATAAAGATGCTCTAGAAAAACAATTAATAACATTCAGTGAAAAAAGAAAAAGAATATTTCTTGTTATTCTTCTAATTGCCCTTTTATTTTCAATTGCAATAGCTTTGACAATTGGTGTATATGAAATATCTGCTTTTGATGTTTATAATGTTATAGGAACCCATCTAAATCCATATGGAAATGTTGAAAATCTAGACAGACTCCATGATGTTATAGTATGGAACATAAGGTTTCCAAGGATTCTTGTATCTGTAGCTGTGGGAATAGCACTTGCCCTTGCTGGAGCAGTATATCAGGGATGCTTTAGAAATCCACTTGTTGAACCTTACATTCTAGGAGTTGAGTCAGGTGCTGCATTTGGGGCTGCTATGGCAATTGTAATTCCTTCATTTTTCCTATCACTTCAAATCTCTGCTTTTATTTTTGGTTCAATTGCTGTTTTTGCAGCATACTCTCTTGCAAGAATTAGAGGAGAAACACCTGTTATTATGCTTATTTTATCAGGTGTTATTATTGGCTCGATTTTTGCAGCATTTGTATCAATTCTTAAGTATCTAGCAACAGATGCTGCCCTAAGAGAGATTGTTTTTTGGATGATGGGAGGATTTTACTATTCCAGCTGGTCAGATGTAGGAATTATTCTGCCGGTCGTGATTTTTTGTTTTTTCATTTTATGGATTCTTGGTTGGAAACTAAACATACTTTCAATGGGTGATGAAGAATCCCGCACCCTTGGGGTAAATCCTGAGTTTTACAAAGCTATTTTTATTGTGATTGCAACTCTTATTACAGCAATTTCAGTTTCAGCTGTTGGAATTATTGCATGGGTAGGTCTTATGATGCCACATGCAGCAAGAATGGTAGTTGGCCCTGATCATAGGTACATGCTTCCCTCTGCTGCAATGATGGGTGCAATTTACCTAATACTATGTGACACTCTTGCAAGAACTCTTACAAGTGCAGAAATTCCAGTTGGTATATTAACTTCAATTATCGGTGCACCTTATCTAATGTATCTTATCAGAAATAAAGGAAAATTAATTTTTGGGGTGAGCTGAATTGCTTAGTGTAGATAGTCTTGAATTTGAATATTTAAAAAATATCCCAGTATTAAAAGATATTTCATTTAATGTGGAGGAAGGGCAGCTCTGCGGGCTATTTGGACCAAATGGATGCGGAAAAACAACTCTTTTCAAATGCTGTTTGAAATTTTTAAAATATCAAAAAGGAAAGGTTAAGGTTGATGAGCATGATATTAAAGAAAGATCTGTTAAAGACATGGCAAAGCTTGTTGCATATGTTCCACAGGAGCATAAACCTTCATTTCCATATCTTGTTCGTGATGTTGTTCTAATGGGTAGGACTCCTCACTTGCGTGGCGTATTTAACGTTTCAAATGAAGATAAGAAAAAGACAATAGAAGCAATGAAACTTGTTGGAATAGATGGGATCTCACATATGCCATATAATCAATTAAGTGGTGGTCAAAGGCAGCTTGTAATTATTGCAAGAGCTGTTGCACAGGAGACAAAACTGCTTTTTTTGGACGAGCCGACATCAGCACTTGATTTTTCAAATCAGATAAAGGTCTGGAAGCTGCTTCGAAAAATAACTCACAATGGAACTACAATTATTGCATGTACTCATGATCCAAACCATGTAATGTGGTTCTGTGACCAGGTAGTAGTAATGGACAGAAATAAAATTATTACAAATGGACCACCAGAGAAAATTATAACTGAAAAGGTTCTTGATGAAATTTACGAAAATATCTGTAGCATTAAAGATCTCTTTCAAACAAAAATGGTTTACCCAAAGGACGTTTCAACAATAAAAAACAATTCAAAGGCAAAAAGGGGGAAATAAAAACGCAATATAAAAATAACCAATTTGACTGGAATTATCTTTGGAAAAAACAGATGCAAAAACACAGTGGGAATAGAAAAAACGAAAAAGATATTTGGAACAACAAAACACTTGCTTACGAATACGATCGAATGGCAAAATCAGGTCATTGGAGAGAAACTGTTTTAAATAAAATAAAAAAACTAGAGTTTTCAAAGGATTTCAAGGTTCTTGATATAGGAGCTGGCCCTGGAACACATTCAATACCACTTTCAGGAGAGGTAAGACATGTTACATCAATAGAACCTGCAGATGCAATGATAGATTGTCTTAAAGAAAATATAAAGAAATTAAGTATTAAAAATATTGACTGCATTAAAAAAAGATGGGAAGATATTGATATAAATTCTGATCTTAACTGTCCTTATGACGTAGTAATCTCTTCATTTTCTCTTTCTGTTTACGATTTAAAGGATGCAATTGAAAAAATGAACAGATGCTCGTCAAAATATGTTTATCTTTTATGGCATATAGGAACGCCTGATTGGGAAAAAAATTATTTAGAACTGTGGAAAAAACTTCACAAAATAAATTATCATACAGTTCCAAAGACAGACTATATTTTCAATCTACTTTATCAAATGGGAATATTTCCAAATATTGAGACATACTTTATAAAAAGCTTTTACAGGTTCAGCTGTATAAATCATGCAGTTGACTATTTTAAATATGAATTTAACGTTTCAAAAATAAGTCAGGAAAATATTTTAAGAAAATATCTAAAAGATAAATTTTACAAAGAAAATGGTCATATTGTTATGAAGGGTTTTTCTAGTTATGCTGTTATTTGGTGGAAGAAAAAATAAAATTAATTTTTCTTTTTATTTATAACTGTCAAATCTCCAATAAAAACCCTTAACAAATTTGGATATGGACTTTTTGTCTTTCCTGCCCCATAACCAATCTTTTCAATTTTAATCGGGGGCATTTCTCTAAAATCTTTTGCAACAGTTGTAATAATTGCAGCACCTGTTGGTGTAACAAGTTCTTGCCTTCTTTTTGTTTGATAAACTGGAACATTTTTTAGAACCTCTACTGTTGCAGGGGCAGGAATTGGTATTTTCCCATGTGAGCATTTTACAAAACCTTTTCCAAGTGGAAGAGGTGAACTATATATCTCTTCAAACCCAAGCTTTTTAATTCCAATTACTGAGCCAACTATATCGATTATCGAGTCAACTGCTCCGATTTCATGGAAATGAACCTTTTCAAAACTTATGTTATGGATTTTTCCTTCTGCTTTTGCAAGTTTTAAAAAAATCTTAATACTATTTTTTTTAATAGTACTTTCAAGTTTACTTGTTTCAATCAAGTCCTTAATTTCCTTAAAACTCCGATGAGGTTGTTTACTTGTAACTTTTACATAAAAATCAGATGCAGTAATATGATTTTTTTCAATTTTCTTCAGTTCAATTTTATAACCTGAAATATTTAGTTTACAGATTTCTTTTTTAAAAAAATCTAATTCAAGTCCTAAATCAAATAATGCACCAAGAATCATATCACCAGCAATTCCAGAAAAGCAGTCAAAATAGGCAACTACCATATTATTGCTCACCTGTTTATTAGACTTGCAAAATATGCTGCACCAAAACCGTTATCGATGTTTACTACAACAACGCCTTCTGAACAGCTGTTCATCATGGTAAGCAGTGGTGCAATACCTTTGAAACTTGCACCATAACCAACTGAAGTAGGAACTGCTATTACAGGTTTAGATGTAAGACCTCCAATTATACTTGCAAGAGCACCCTCCATACCAGCAACAACAATTATTACATTTGCGTTAAAGATTTTATCTTTAATATCAAATAGTCGATGTACTCCTGCAACACCCACATCATACTCTTTATCAACCTTGTTACCCATAATTTCAGCTGTTACAAAAGCCTCTTCTGCAATAGGAATGTCAGAAGTTCCAGCGGTAACAATTAAGATTTTCCCTTTGCCTTTTTTTAAATTATCTTTTCTAATAACAATTGTTTTTGCAACCTCATTATATTCAGCATCTGGAAATGCTTTTTTTAAGAAATTATAAACGTTTTTTTCTGCTTTTGTAAGAAGTATATTATGGTTTCTTTTAGCCATTGTTTCAACAATTTTTTTAATCTGATCAAGTGTTTTTCCAGGGCAAAAAACAGTTTCAGGATAACCCTTTCTTACAATTCTATGACTATCTACTTTTGCAAAACCAAGATTATCATATGGTAATGTTTTTATTTTTTCAAGTACCTCAGAAAGACTGATTTTACCATTCTTATAATCCTGCAATACCTTCTTCATTTGTTTATTACCTCATTTAAACTACCAGACCTAAATCCTTCAATATCAAGAGTTATATACCTAAAACCAAGCTCCTTTAGCTTTTTAGATATTTTTTCAGAATTCTTAATAATGGTTTGAAAATCATCTTTTAAGACTTCAATTCTTGCAATATTTTCATGAAATCGAACTCGTAACTGTTTTATACCTAAACTTCTGATAAAATCCTCAGCGTTTTCAACCATTTTTAACCTTTCTTTTGTTATTTTTACGCCATATGGAAAACGAGAAGCAAGGCATGCAAAGGCTGGTTTATTCCAATTATCAAGTCCCATTTCTTTAGAAATGGTTCTAATATCTTCTTTTGTAAAACCAATATCAGATAAGGGACTAGCTATTTCCAGTTCTTTTAAAGCCTTAAAACCAGGTCTAAAATCAGAGATGTCATCAGCGTTTGATGCATCAAGTACAAAATTTATATTGTTATCAATTGCGGCCTGCTTTATCTTTAAAAATAACTCTTTTTTACATAAATAACAACGATTAAAAGAATTATCTGAGAAACCTTTAATGTCAAGGCCATCAAAATCAATAAAAATATGTTTTACACCAATACTCTCCGAAAAACCCCTAGCATCCTTTTTTTCCCTTTCAGGAAAAGTAGACGAAACACCAGTTATTGCAAATACATTATCACCAATTGTATCATATGCAACCTTTAAAAGAAATGTGCTATCAACACCACCTGAAAAGGCAACTGCTACCCTGCCCATATTCCGAAGATTATCTTTCAACCGCTCTAGTTTTCTTTCAGAACTTCTTTTCATAGAATAGGCTGTAAATGATAATTATATATAATGATTTTTGAGAAAAGATTATTTGTTATTTTTCTCTTTTTTTGATAGATATCCAATCCCTATATCTGTTAGCTCTACAGTATTAAAATCTGTATACTGCAGCATTTCCATCTGTGAAAGTTTACTAATCATCTTATTTAAATCATTTCTATTTATTTTTAGCATATGCATTGCAGTTTCTGCATCCATGTCTCTTTCAAGAAGCAATTTTAGCAGACTGTACTCCTTTTCATAAACACTTGCTTCCTTTTCGATTTCACGTGGATCTACATCAATATATCCAGATAGCTTTTCAACATAATTTTGAATTATTCTATCAAGATTTAGCCTATCTAAAACGTGACCTGTCTTATCATACAAGGTGCAGTATTTGCTACCAGCCTCATGCTTCCAATGTGATACATTATCCCAGGTATAACCTATCAAATTCTCAGGTTTTCCCCTAGTAAGTTTACCTGTTTTTACAGTTTCAGCAATGGATTTTTTTCTTTCCCTACGCCTGTAAGCATGATGTTGTTCAAGCTGCAGCTCTCCCAAATCCACGTCACAATCTGCAACCATTTTTGTTATTTCCTTACCAGCAATTTCTTTTAATTCGGAAACAAAGTAAAGGCCTGCTTCTGAGTTCATATCGTTATAAACAACCCTTATAAGAGCCTCTATTGCTTTTCCCACAACCGCAGGATTAATTGTGTCGATATCCGGGGAGACACTAATAGCAAATCCCCCTTCTGTACTCTCTTCCTTGTTTATATAAACATATTTTAAAAAATCATATTTTCCTTGTAAAGTTTTAATTGTAGAACCAATCGACTCATCTGCAAATTTAGAAGAAGTTCTTCTACTGGCAACATTATAAATGGCGGTAAGTATAGCCTCAAGTAAAATTGAATTTTTTAATTCCACCATCGTAATTCACTTAAATTTGACAGATTCAATTAGAGAATACATGATTTAGTTCTTTTGATTTTCTATGTTTCCAACTTCCTTTATGATATGCATAGCTTGCAAGAAGAGGAAAAGTAATTGTTGCTTCACCATACACCATTTGTTCAAGACCTTGTTTAACCTTTCCCCAAGAACTTGCCTCCTTAAATGTTGAACCAGATAATGCTCCATCTCTTTCATCGGCAACTGTCAACTGTACAGCATATTTGTGCATAGGGGAACTTACACCTAGAATATCTGCTGCAACAACTATATCCTGAACAAAGTTCTTAGGCACCCCTCCTCCAACCATAAGGATTCCTGTTTCCTTTGATTTAATTTTAAGTTCAGTAAGTTCCTTGAAATCCTTTACAGAATCAATTGATATGTGATTCTTTTTCTCTGTTTGATGATGAATAAGACCAAATCCTGCACTTGAATCTGAAAATGCCGGACAAAAGATCGGTAGTTCTTTTTTATATGCAGCAAGTACAAATGATTCAGTATTCTTACCATTTTTACTTAGATATTTACCCATCTCTCTTATGAATTCCCTTGAAGAATATGCTCCTGGTTTCAAAGAATCTGCAATTTTTTTAATTGTGTTATCGCAATCTCGAAGGTTTTCTTCATCAATAAAGGTGTCATATATTCTGTCTATCTTTAATTTTCTTAAACTTTCATCATCTGCATTAATGAAACCTTGATAGTGATAGAATCCTAAACCTTCAAAAAAGTCCTGATCAACAATAATTGCACCAGAGGATACAATAACATCAATCATGTTATGGTTTATTAGATCAATAATTACTTTTTTAAGACCTGCACTAACAAGAGAACCTGCCAAACATAGAATGTTTGTACAATTATTATCCTTCAACATATCATCATATATTTTGCAAGCTCTTGCAAGGTTTCTTGATTGAAAAGCCATGTTTTCAAATGATTCGACTAATGGAATACTGTTGAATGACTTTATATCAATGTGTCTTATTTTATCTTTTAACAGTTTACTTTTTTTATTATTCATATTAAATTCCAAAATCGTTATTTTCGGATACTATTTCTATTTTTCCACACAGTAAAATTTAAACCATTATTTATTCTACGTGTTTTTCCTATGCACGAATGGGCCCTTGCAGAATCAATAATTATTACAGTAATTAATGCGGCAGAAAAAGAAAAATTAAAAAAAATTACGAAAATTGTTATTGGTATTGGTGAATTGCAACAAGTTGAACAGGATATTTTTGAGTTTGCATTAGGTGAATTAATAAAAGAACAAGGTAAAAAACTTAAAGATGTAAAAATTGAAATAAAATTTGAAAAAAGCAATTTTGTTTGTAATAATTGTCAGAATCATTGGACCTTTGAAGATTTAAAGAAAAGCATAGATGAAGATGAATCAGAAGCAATTCATTTTATTCCAGAGGTTGCTCTTGTTCATAGTAGATGTCCAAAATGTGGAAGCCCAGATTTTAAGATTACAAAGGGTAGAGGAGTTTCAATATTTTCGATAAAAGGGGAGAAATAAATATTATGGAAGCAAGAGTTGACATAATTGATAAACGACTAAAAAACATAAAAAGAATTATTTCCGTTGCTAGTGGGAAAGGAGGAGTTGGGAAAAGTTTGGTTGCCTCAACATTGGCATTGAATCTTTCAAAAAAGGGTCATAAGGTTGGACTTTTAGATCTTGATTTGTATGGTCCTTCTTCACATATTATTCTTGGAGTTGAAAATTATAAATTTCCAGAAGAGGAAAAAGGAATTATTCCTCCAAAAATTGACGGTATAAATTTCATTTCAATTGTGTTTTACACAGAGGATAAACCTTCTCCATTTAGAGGAGTAGATATTTCAAATATAATAATTGAAATATTAGCTATAACTCAATGGGGCGAACTTGACTTCCTTATTATTGATATGCCTCCTGGAATTGGTGATGAAACTCTTGATGTAATTAGACTTGTTAAAAAAAGCGAATTTCTTATTGTAACAACACCTTCGAAGGTATCAATGGGTGCTGTAAATAAACTTTTAAAAATACTCAAGGAACTTAATCTTCCTATTATCGGCATAGTTGAGAATATGAAAATGAAAAAATCAAAATTAGTTAAAGATAGTATATGTGATATGAATTTGGGCTATCTTGGGTTTATTTCATTTGATAAAAACCTAGAGGATTCAATTGGATATACTGATAAATTGTTGAAATCTGATTTCATGAAAGATTTTGACAAAATAATTGAAAAAATAATTTAACATGAAAGGAAGCTACATTCTATTATTAAACCTAAAAGAAGATGTAACTGTTAATATTGGAAAATTAGGTAAACTTGATCTTAAAAAAGGTTCCTACGTTTATGTTGGCTCTGCACTAAACTCTCTTGAATCAAGAATTAATAGACATTTAAGACGTAATAAAAAAATTCATTGGCATATTGATTATCTTTTAGATTTTGCTTTAATTACTGATGTTTTTGTAAAGGAAAACTCAGTAAAAGAAGAGTGTAAAGTTGCACAATTTTTCACAAAAAAACTAATTCCAATTAAAGGCTTTGGTTGCAGTGATTGTAAATGCAGAAGCCATCTATTCTATGGTAGGTATGATGAGATAATTGGTATTATTAAAAAATTAAATATGAAAAAATACCCATTAAAGGAAAAACCTTAAGCTTTATTTTGATATACAGTTAAATGGGGAGATTATGGCCGCTGTTATTTACTCCACCATAGGTGATATAGAAGATGCAAGAAGAATTGCTCACACACTAGTTGAAGAAAAGCTTGTGGCATGTGTAAATATCATTCCAAACGTTGAATCTTTCTATAGATGGGAAGGAAAAATTGAAGATGATGAGGAATGTATCTTTATTGCAAAAACTATCGATGAAAATATTGATAAAACTATTACAAGAATAAGATCTCTTCATCCTGATGAACTACCCGATATTATAGTAATACCTATAATCGGTGGTCTTGTAGAATACCTTGATTATATAACAAATGAGACATCATGAAATTTGTATCTTTAGTTTCAAGTGGTATTGATTCTCCTGTAGCAACCTACCTACTTTCAAAAAAAGCAGAAGAAATTATTCTAGTTCATGGGGATATAAAGCCTTTTACAGATAGAAGAGAAATTGAAAACTTTACACGTCTTGCCAGTCATTTAAAAAAGATTGTTTCTTGCCATCTTAAAACTTATGTGATTCCTCATGGTGATAGTCTTGGTACATTTAAACAAAATTGCAACAATAAATATACATGTGTTTTTTGTAAACGAACTATGCTGAGGTATGCTGAAAAAATTGCTGAAAAAGAAGATGCAATTGCAATTGTTATGGGAGATTCCCTTGGTCAGGTTGCCTCTCAAACCCTTCAAAATCTCAGGGTGGTTGATGGTGCTGTAAATATTCCGATTTTGAGGCCTCTTATTGGATTTGATAAAGAGGATATAGTAAAAATTGCAAAAGAAATAGGTACATATGAGCTTTCTATATTACCTTCAGACAGCTGCAGTGCTGTTCCAAATAAGCCTTCAACAATGGCGACAATAGATAAACTTTTAGAGGAAGAAAATAAAATTGACTTAAATAAATTGGTAATAAATGCAGTGGATAAGTCTTATATTCTTAAAATTTGAACATTTTTTTACAATTTAACAAAATTATATCTTATTTTTATTAAATTTACAACATAAATTATTAATTCATTAACTAAATTATGTAAAAATTAGTGATTATTTTATGTTAGAAACAGCCAAAAAACAAAAGGTTTAAATACTACGTAAACATACTATATAATGTAGGTTTATATTTTGGAGATACAATATATTGTATCTAATGGCCCACTGGAGAGTGTTGGATGGAATGCCCTTTCTGCCACCATATTGAGACTAAAGTAACTGACTCCCGCGATACTGGAACGCTATCGATTAGAAGGAGAAGGGAGTGTCTCAAATGCAATAGGCGTTTCACTACTTATGAATACATTGAATTAACCCCCATATATGTTAAAAAGAAAGATGGGCGTTTAGAAAAATTTGACAGAAATAAAATTAAAAATGGAATAATGAAAGCCTTAGAAAAACGCCCAATTGACTCTGAAAAAATAGAAGAGATTGTAGTATCAATTGATGAAAAAATAAGGCGAACTGGAAAAGAAGAAATTGAAAGCAAGCAAATTGGAGAATATGTTATGGACAAACTAAAGGAAGTTGACCATGTAGCATACATTCGGTTTGCTTCTGTATATAGATCGTTTACAGATTTATCAAGCTTTGAAAAAGAGGTTAAAAATTTACTTAATCAAACCACAGGAGATGAAAAAAAATGATAAGGAAAATTAGAAAAAGAGATGGGAGAGTTTCTGATTTTAATCCAATAAAAATTACAAATGCAATTTGGAAGGCTGCCCAAGCTGTAGGTGGGAAAGACTACAAGAAGGCAGGAGAACTAACAGATAAGGTAATTGAAAGACTTGAAAAGGAACTTAAAAAAGGTGAAATACCAACAGTTGAACAGGTTCAGGATATCGTTGAAAAAACCTTAATTGAAGAGGGTCACGCAAAGACAGCAAAGGCATATATACTTTATAGGAAACAACATCAGGATATTCGTGAAATAGGCGGTCTTTTAAAAGATATCGATGTGGTAGATGGCTATCTTTCAATGATGGACTGGAAGGTAAATGAAAACAGTAACATGAGCTACTCTCTTCAAGGTCTGAATGTATATGCAACAGAAAATATTGTTTCTCATTATTGGTTGAATAAGATTTATCCACCAGACATAGGAGAAGCACATACCAACGGAAATATGCATATTCATGATCTAGGAACTCTTGGTGCATATACTTATTATGGTAAGGAAACAGTTATTGCAAAGATAAATGGAAAAATTGTAATTACTTCCTTCCAAGACCTTTATAAAAATGTTGAAAATCCTGAAGAAATTTTATCAGAAAAAGATAATGCAAAAGCGAAATATCCAAAAAGAATTGAAGTACTTGATAAAGATGGTTGGACAAGAGTATATCGAGTTGTTAAAAAAGCAAAGCAAAAAGATATGCGCTATATTAAAAATGAAGGAGGAAGATCAGTAATAGTAACTGAAGACCATCCAATGCTAGTAGATAACGGAGATGTAAAAGATGCGAAAGATGTAATAGAAGAAAATGATAAACTGCTGACAGTAGATCTTAAAAAACTCCTTGAAAAAGAGGAACTTTTCACCAAAGAAAATCTTTATATTGCAAGAGAATTGTATGATAGAGGAATAAAAAATTTTTGGATTGAAGGAATGCCTCTTGTAGAATATCAAGAGTATTCTAGTAACCTAGAAATCAATGGAATAATCTCCACTTCTAATAATGCTGAGGCGCTTCCAAATAAAATAGAATTAACAGAAAATCTAGGATATCTAATAGGATTTTACATTGCGGAAGGTACGATGGGGCCTCATAGAATATCAATAATTCAAAAAAATACCCCAGAAAATCAAGAAATAATTGATAGATTAACAGAGGCAGCATATCAGCTTGGATGCAGGATATATTCTAAAAGTAGAAATGGTTTAGTAGAACTAAGAATAGTAAATACAACATTTGTTAAGTATTTATTAACAAAAATATTTAATTTGGAAGGCAGAAGTCAAGATAAACGTTTACCATCAGAGATACTAACCTATAACCATAATTTTATTCAAGGTATAATAGCTGGTATTTTAGATGGAGATGGTTCAATTGCTACATCAAATACCACACTGGTGATAAGAACTGCTTCTAGAACAATGTTAGAACAGATGGCACTTGTCATGAATATAATAGGATTCACTGTAAGAGATAGAAACATTGAAGGAATTGGAACAACCAGAATTTTCAATGGAAGAGAAATAATCCAAAATTATCCTCTATATGGGATAAGTTTTAGAACACTTGAAAACAGCCTACCTTCAATGTTATACAAAAACGCAAAAATGTCTACCAAGGCTTGGAGAGCAGAAGGATCAGGTTGGCAGAAGGTATTAAACAATGAAAAAACAGAGATTAAAGATGATTACATCTATGACATAACAACCGAATCAAGCACTCTGATTGTAAATGGTATGTGGAACCATAATTGTGTAGGTTGGGACCTTAAAGATATATTACTACTAGGATTCAAAGGAGTTTCTGGAAAAATAGAAAGCAAACCAGCAAAACACTTTGGAACAGCTATGATGCAGATCGTGAATTATTTATACACACTTCAGGGGGAAGCGGCGGGGGCTCAAGCACTTTCAAATTTTGATACCTTGCTTGCTCCATTTATTAGATATGACGGTCTAAATTATGATCAAGTAAAACAGGAAATGCAGAAGTTCTTATTCAACATGAATGTTCCTACAAGAGTAGGATTCCAATCATTAGCTCCCGATGAACCAATTATTTTTAAAAAGGATGGAAAAGTAAAGGTTGAATTGATAGGAAAACTAATAGAAGAAAACTTTGGTGAAAATAGAAAATCAATAATAAATAATACAGATGGTTATGGTAACCCATCAAATGATTCATTTGCGGTTATTCCAAGTGAAAAATATGAAGTAATAAGTTTTGATAAGAATGGTGAAGTTCAATGGCGCCCAATAAAAGCATTGATTAAACATAGGGTAGTATCAAATGGATTTAAAAAAATTCGAACGGGTTCAGGAGTTCTTAAAGTTTCACCAGCCCATTCATTATTTAGAAGCAATAGCAATCACATTAAACCAGTAATGGCAAAAGAACTTGAGTGTGCTAAACCAAACTCAACATTAAACGGAAAAAACCATATACTAGCTGTTAACAAACTCAAACAAAGCATATTAGGTGACAAAGAAGAAATTGATTTATTTGATTTAATAGATGAAATCCCTGAAAAAATAAAAAAACGGATATTTATAAAAGCAAAGGATGTACAAGCAATAAAGAACAAAATTGGTAGCCTTTATGGTTCAATGAAGGAATATCTTTATAAAAATGGAAGATCCGATAAATCAACGTTCTATGAAGGCCTTAAAAATAATGTTGTTCCCTTTGATACATACATTAAATATTCAGATGAACTGAGAAGCGATGTAAAAATTTACATAAAGCCATACAATGAAAATCTTTATAATAGATATTTAAATAAAGATAAACTTGAAAATTTTGTTAGACTTGTTGCATGGTTTATAACTGAAGGAAAGGCAACTCATTCAGGAATTGTTATTTCACAGAGAAAAAACAAGATAAAGGAAATACTTGATGTTGCAAAATCATTAAAAATTAAGATATCCATAAGTGAGACAAAAGGATATAGCAATAAAAACCACAGCAAAACAAACACAATCATTTCAAACATTAGAATGAGTGGACTCTATACTTATTTACTTCCTTATATCTGTGGAGCTACATCTAAAGAAAAAACGATACCATCATTTGTATTTGATTTGGATCAGCAGTATAGAAATATTTTCCTTGAGACCCTTTTCAAAGGTGATGGGTATATTGATAAAAAATCAAGGAGAATAACATATTCTTCAATGTCTGATAAACTTCTTACCGGCATATCAATGTTATGCATAATAAACGGATGGAGAGTTAGAGTAGTTCAAAAAAATGGAGATAGAGCTGGGACCCTTCTCATTTATAAAGATCCTAAAAAAGAGCTTGATATAAAAATAAAGGAAACAGCTGGAGTACCAGTTTATGAGATAGTTAATTACAAAAATGACTTAGAATGGGAATATGATATTTCAGTTGACATAAATGGTTGCGAAGAAAATTTTGTTGGTGGAACTGGCCTTGTGTTTTATCATAATTCACCTTTTACAAATATAACCTTGGATCTTACAGTACCTAACTATATGGCAGATGAACCTGCAATAATTGGTGGAGATCTAAAAGATGACAACTATAGTAATTTCACAGATGAAATGGACATGATAAATCATGCATTTGCAGAAATCATGTACGAGGGTGATGCCAAAGGACGACCTTTTACCTTTCCCATCCCAACCTATAATATTACAAAGGATTTCAACTGGAATAACGATGGACTTAACCCAATTTGGGAAATGACAGCAAAGTATGGAATACCATATTTTTCAAATTTTATAAATAGCGATATGAAACCTGAAGATGCAAGGAGCATGTGTTGTAGGCTTCGGTTGTCAAATAGAGAGCTTCGTAAAAGAGGTGGCGGTTTATTTGGTGCCAATCCTAAAACAGGATCTATTGGGGTTGTTACAATAAATCTTCCTCAAATAGGATATCTTGCAAAGGATGATGATGATTTTTTTAGAAGACTTGATAAAATTATGGAACTGGCTAAGCAAAGCCTTGAAATAAAAAGAGAAATAATAGAAAATCTAACACATAGCGGATTGCATCCATATTCTAGGTTTTATCTTCAAGATGTTAAGAAGACATTTGGTGAATACTGGAAGAATCATTTTTCAACAATAGGTCTTATCGGTATGAATGATGCACTTCTTAATTTTATGAATAAAAGTATTGGTGATAAGGACGGTAAAGCCTTTGCAGAAAAGGTTCTTGATTTTATGCGTGAAAAAATTGCTAATTACCAGGTAGAAACTGGTGATATATTCAATCTTGAGGCAACACCTGCAGAGGGAGCTTCTTACCGTCTAAGCCGTGTTGATAAAGCACAATTTCCTGATATTAGGATTTATAATCAAGAAAAATACAATGGTGGAAATGGGGGAAAAGCTATTCAACCATATTACACAAACTCCACACAGCTTCCGGTTGGATTTACATCTGATGTTTTTGAAGCACTTGATCTTCAGGATTCCCTACAATCAAAGTATACTGGAGGAACAGTTTTGCATATCTTCCTTGGTGAGGAAAACCCTTCATCAAAGGCTGCAAAGAAACTAATAAGAAAGGTTGCAGAAAAATATACACTTCCGTATTATACACTAACACCAACGTTTAGTGTCTGTCCTGATCATGGATATATATCTGGTGAACATCAAACCTGTCCAACTTGCAATGAACAAAATAAAACCACACCTTGTGAGGTTTATTCTAGAGTTGTGGGATACTTACGGCCAGTTAGTCAATGGAATTTGGGTAAACAACAAGAATTTAATGACCGAAAAACCTTTAACATGATGGAAAAGAAAATAATGGTTACTAAATGAAGATTGGAGGAATACAAAAAACATCGCTTTTGGATTACCCAGATAGTATATCTGCAATAATTTGGACAGTTGGATGTAATTTTAGGTGTCCTTTTTGTTATAACAAAGACATAGTTTTTGGAAATGTGCAGCTTATTCCTGAAAAAGAGATTTTTTCTTTTCTTGAAAAAAGAAAGGGAATGCTTGAAGGTCTGGTTATAACTGGTGGAGAGCCCTTATTGCAAAAGGATATTACAAATTTTTGTGAAAAAGTAAAAAAACTATCTTATCTAATAAAGATTGATACAAATGGAACTTTCCCTGAAAAATTAAGAGAACTTATTGATAAAAAACTAATTGATTATGTTGCAATGGATGTTAAGGCACCCAAAAAAAAGTACGACAAACTAGCAAATGCTAAAGTAAATACTAAAAAAATTGAGGAATCAATAAAAATTTTAAAAGATTCAAAAATTGATTATGAGTTTAGAACGACCTTTATTCCAGAACTTTTAACAAAAAATGATATTATAGAAATTGCTGAATGGCTGAAAGGGTCAAAAAGGTTTTATCTCCAGCAATTTAAACAAAATACAGAACTTGTTTCAGTTAGATTTCAGGATGTTACACCTTATCCTAAAGAAGAATTAATAAAAACAATTGAATATATTAAATCATACTTTGATATATGTGAGGTGAGAGGAATTTAATGAATGTAACAGATGAAATAATAAAAGATATGACTCTTGCTCGCAGTATATTATCTAGTGAGGATTTTTCTGTTGTAATAATTCGTGATGAAAAAATTATATCACATAAAAAAGAACATGGGATAAAACCTATACTTGAATTAATCGATGAATTGGGAAACGATATAATTGGAACTGTTTTTGGAAATAGACTTCTTGGAAAGGCTCAAGCATTTCTTTGCAGGTATTCAAAGGTCGCCGGTGTTTATTCACCTCAAGCAACAAAAACTGCTATTGCAATTCTAATAATTGGTGGGATACCCTGTCAAGCAGATGAGATGATACCTTTTATAAAAAACAATGATAGTGAAGGCATATCTACATTTGAAAAAATGCTTCAAAATGTAGAATCACCAGAAGAAGCATACAATATTTTAAAGGAAAAAGTAATTAAGGATTAATATGGAATATGAACTAGCAATAATTGGTGGTAGTGCTGCAGGATACACTGCTGGTATTTATGCAGTTCGCTCTGGTATAAAAACCGTTGTTATTGAAAAAGGAATTGGTGGCGGCCTTGCAAATGTATCCCCTAATATTGAGAATTTCCCTGGTTTTGAATCCATTTCTGGTATGGATTTAATGGAAAAGATGAAGAAGCATGCAAGCAGGTATGTAGACATTCATTTTAATGAGGAAGTAAAAAAAATTGAAAAATCAAATGATAAGTTTAAAATCTCTACTGATAAGAAAACATATGCTGTAAAAGCAATTATTCTCTGTACAGGTACAGAATATAGAAAACTAAATGCCCCTGGTGAAAAAGAACTTACTGGTAAAGGGGTTTCATATTGTGCAACATGTGATGGATTCTTTTTTAAGGATAAAAAGGTAGCTGTTATTGGCGGCGGCAACACCGCTCTTATTGAATCAATATATCTAAAACAAATCGGTTGTAAAGATGTATATGTTATTCATAGACGAGACAGATTACGAGCAGAAGATGCATATAAAAATGAGGCAGTAGAAAAAGGTGTGAAAATTATATATAATACCCATATAGAATCAATTAACGGAAATGAAAAGGTAGATTTTCTTGAACTTAAAAATGTAAATTCTGGTGAAAAATCAAAACTCTATGTTGATGGAGTATTCATATCAATCGGAGAGGTGCCAATGAACACCTTTGCAAAGGACCTGGGTGTAAAGCTTGATGAAAGGGGTTATGTAATAGTTGATAGAAAGCAGAGAACAAATGTAAAAGGAGTTTATGCCGCAGGTGATATAACCGGCGGGCTGAGGCAGGTTGTTACTGCTTGTGCTGAAGGGGCAATTGCAGGCTTAAGTTCTACCGAGGTTTTAGGCAAACAATATCCTTATTAGTTTTATTTTTTATTCTAATTGTAATTTTGTATTTCTTTCTATATAAAATTAAATTTATTTTTTTATTATATAATTTACTTATATTTCTATTTTTTTTTTGCTGAAATTAGGTTGAGAGATTTTTTCGGTAACTCCTGTAAAGGAACCTGGTAACAGTTGTACAAAAACACGTTAATAACCGAACCTACAAAACTAGATATCTGTAGGTGAGAAAAATGGATATAAAATATAGAAAAAAATATGTATCAATATTGACTGTTTTTAGTTTGATTTCAATATTGATATTGACAGCAAGTACGGTTAGTGCATGTCACTATAACCTTGGTACATTTGAAAGCGATTATGAGACCTCAAAGGATTCCTTCTTTAAAGGCGAGATCGTATATGGTATGGGAGAAGCTTGTGGATATGATTATCCTTTGAAACTGCGTATTAGAAACCCCGATGGTAATGTTGTATACTATTCAAATGAATCTAAATATGTTGTTTATGGGTCTTTCTATCTGGATGATTCAGCAAAGGTTGGTACTTGGAATATTCAACTTGGATTTTTTATGAAATGCTGCTGGGAATGGTCAAATGACTCTGGAAGTATAGCTTATTTTACGGTAAGTGATGCAAATTTCACTCTTACAGTAAATGTAAACGGTAATGGATCGGTTACAAAAGACCCTGATAATATATATTATTCATATGGTTCTATTGTTGATGTCTCTGCAGAAGCTGATTTAGGTTCAAGCTTTAGCAATTGGACAGGTGATATAAATTCTTGCATAAATCCTGAAAGTATTTTGATGGATAGTGATAAAACAGTTACTGCTAATTTTATTGAAAATAAATATGTTTTAAACCTTGAAATAATAGGAGATGGTAGTGTTGAGGTTGACCCTGATCTTTCAAAATATACTTATGGAACTTTAGTTAATCTTACAGCTACTCCTTGTGAAGGATGTGCTTTTGATTATTGGAGCGAAGATTTGTGTGGATACTGCAATCCAGAAACAATAGTTATGACTGAAAATAAAAATGTTACAGCACATTTTGTAACTATTGAAGAAGAGGAAGAAAATGGTGGAGGCGGCGAAGTAAAAGGCTCATCTGAAAAACCAAATAAACCTCCAGTTGCAGACCTTTCTGCTGGGGAATCATACATAGGTTTTCTAAATGAAGAAATTGATTTTGATGGTTCATTAAGCTATGATAATGATGGCCATATTATTGAATGGTTCTGGAATTTCGGTGATGGAACAACTGGTTTGGGTGAAATCACATCGCACAATTACTCTAGTACTGGAACCTATAATGTAATATTAATAGTAACAGATAACGAGGGAAAAAGCGATACTGACCTTACAACTGCTGTTGTAGCTCTACCAAATAATCCACCATCAGTGCCAATTGTTAGTGGTCCCTCTGAAGGATTTATAGATATTGAGTATCTCTTTTCTGTTGTCTCAACTGATGAGGATAATGATGAAATAAAATATACAGTTGATTGGGGCGATGGAAATATTGATGAAAGTAAGTTTCTAAAGTCTGGGGATTTCTTTAACATTAGTCATAAATGGTTTGAACCTGGAGATTACATTATAAATGTGTCAGCATATGATAGTTATACAATTGCAAAGATTGATATAACAATTACATTAGATGAAGAAGATATCCCAGAAGAAAGCAATATAATTGTAATTATTATTCTTATAATTGCATTGCTACTGCTACTTATTTTCTTGATACTTTCAAAACCAAAAAAAGATAAAAAATAATGAGAAAACAAATAAAGTAAATATTTTTTTCTTTCTATTATTTTATATTTTATTTTTTATTATTTCTAATATTTAATTAGGAACATTTATATTTAGTTCTATTATTCAACCTTAGAAGTCCTGAGGAGGAAGGTAGAATAAAATATAGGTTACTAATAATACCAGGTTACATAATTGGATTAAATTGTTTATTTCTCATAACCTATAGAACATTGATTGCTTTTTTTAGTGAAAGTAAGTCGGTTCTCGTAAATATAAACAAATTTGGTGAACAATACTTTGATTTTTTTGCTCTAATTATAATTTGGATTATATCAATTGCAGGACTTATTATTCTGATTCTTATGTTAAAAGAAGAAAAGGAATTTAAAAAGAATCTTTATAAATCTGATGAAAGAACAACTATACAAAAAAATAAATCATTTTTAGATATAGATAATGAAATGAATGTAAATTTTGGTAAACCCGAAGTTAAGGGTGTCATTGTTGAGCCTGTAAAAAATTTTGATGAAGAAATTAATCTGAAAGATTAAACCTTTGAAAATAAATAAGATTCATATGATTTGGACCTATAGACAAAAGACTAAATTTTTAAAAACTTGTCTTTTAGGATATCCTTAAATATTATATCTACATTAGTTAGTCAAAAATAATAAAGGAAAATAAGATATATGTATAGAGAAAATAGAGGACGAGGGTTCAATAGAGGCCCTCGAGAGATGCACGAAGTAACTTGTGCAGATTGTGGAAAAAAAACTGAGGTTCCTTTCAAGCCAGATGGAACAAGACCTGTGTATTGTAGGGAATGTTATCAGAAACATAAGCCAAAAAGATTTTAGTAAATTATGAGATTAATTGTTATATTGTCATTTTTTACAAAAAATCTTTCTTTTTATTTTTGAAGCAAAACTATTTAAATAGAGTATTTACTTGTGTGAATGATAATTAAATAAAAATTTGGAATTCTTTCTCTTTTATAATAGAGTTATGGATTTTATTTAGGTTTGTTTTTTTATCAATATAAATATTTGAAGGCATTTAAAAATGAATAGAAGAAATAAAAAATCATATAACAATAAAACAAAAATTAGAAACAACAAAATTATTAGATGTAGCAGTAGAATGATTCCAGTTTTTGAAAGTGATACTTGTGAAGATTTTGTAAAAAAAGAAAATGCAGATTCAAACAATATCTGTAAAAACTGCGTAAACTCATTTTAGACTATATTTTTAAGAATAATTTTTTTCATTTTAAAGGAGAATAAGAACATTATGAAAGGAGAAGTTAAATGGTATAATATTAAACAAGGATATGGCTTTATAAAGGGTGAAGACGGTGAAGATGTGTTTATCCATAAAAGTGAGATTCCATTTTGGTCGATTTATCTAAATAAGGGTGACAAAATCGAGTATACAAAAGAAATTACAAAGAAAGGACTAATGGCAAAAGATCTTAAGATTTTACAATAATAATACATTGACGATTTTAAGGTCAAGAATAAAATAACTTTTTTATCTTGCATTATAAACTCCCTATAAAATAAAATCTGTAACATTTAAATACCATCTATTGAATGTAAAATATGAGGGAGGTCAAGAAATATGCGAAAATCTTCAAATAGGGTTTATAAGACTCTGGTAGTTGGAGTTATAGTTCTATTTATTGGTATTGGGATACAACCTGCAATTTCAGATGTTAATAAGAAAACTTATAAACTAATCTCAAAAGGTAATACTCTTTATGTTGGTGGAGTTGGACCAGATAACTATACCACTATTACATCTGCATTAAATGATGTAGAACATGGTGACACTATTTTTGTTTATAATGATAGTTCACCATATATTGAGAGATTAAAAATTTATAAATCAATTAATCTGATTGGTGAAGATAAATACAGTACTATAATTGATGGTAATAAACAATTTTCTGTAATAGATTTAAACGCACGAGATGTTATAATCAGTGGATTTACTATACAAAATAGTCATGATAAAAACGATGGTCGTTCTTCTGGAATAGGGCTTTTTTCATACAATATAACAATTACAAATAATATTATCAGGGATAATAGAAATGGCATTTTTGTAGAAAGAGAGACTAATAATTTAATTAAAGATAATTTAGTCTATAATAATTGGCAAAATGGAATCGATATTGATTATGGTTCTAATCATATTATTATGAATAATGAGATTGTAAGGAGCGGAGTGTATGATATTTATATAAGGGCTTCGGATAATAATATTATATCTAATAATAATATTTTTTCAGAAAATTGTTGGGCTAGTGTTCTTGTTCACAGTAGTAAAAATTCTACCATTATAAATAATGTTGTTAAATCAATAAGTCCAGGAGAATGGCAGGAGGGAATATATTT
>JGI2173J19968_10000137_pt1 | contig 23862 bp, 22 predicted proteins | sample DeeMarSWOR136_30_FD_19968 | JGI IMG/M metagenome (IMG submission 19968) | reverse complement strand
CCAAAACATTACCACTACAAGTACTACCAACATCAACCCCATCACCAGAATTAAAACAAACAGAATTATTCAAAAAACTATTAAAATCATTATTATCCCTGCCGCTACCACCATCATAATGCAAATGAAAACCATCACCAGAACAATTCACCACAACATTACCCTCAAACAAATTCCACTTACACTCATCAAAAAGAAAAAAACCAACAGAATTACCATCAACAAAATTACCAACAAACCAATTAAAATCATTCCTAAACTGCAAATAAAAACCCTCAAGACTATTACCCACTACAGAATTATTAAAAAAAACATTATTACTACAATAAGACTGCAAATAAACACCATAAGAACTACCAAAAATCGAACAATTAGAAACAACATTAAAATCAGAACCAATTAAAAGAATCCCATAAAACTGATTATCAATCACACAACCATCAACAGAAACATTCTCAGAAGAATCCAAACAAACATTCACATTACTACCATTCTCAAAAGTACAATTCCTAATAGAAATATTAGAACACCTATAAACATAAACCTTAGCCTTATTAACAACATTCTCAACAGTCAAAACCTGATCCTCAACAACCACAGGATCATCCACCGTACCATGAACATCATAAAAATAATGAACAGACTCACCCAAAACAGTATTACTACGAAAAACATAATTATCCAACTGAATAAGCCTCACCCCAAAACCAACATTACCATCCAAAACATTACCATCCAAAACATTACCACTACAAGTACTACCAACATCAACCCCATCACCAGAATTAAAACAAACAGAATTATTCAAAAAACTATTAAAATCATTATTATCACCAGTGCCCCCATAATGAAGATGAAAACCATCACCAAAATTATTCTCAATAAAATTTGAATAAAACGTGTTCCACTTACACTCATCAAAAAGATAAATACCTACAGAATTATTCTCTACAAAATTATTATAAAAATTATTGTTATAACAAAAAGTGTTTAGATAAATACCATTTGTATTTTCAAGAATTAAACAATTTGAAATATTGTTAAAATCCGAATTATTAAGGTACAAACCATTAGTACCTTTTATTAATTGAAAATTTTTAATAACAGAATTATCAGATAATACGCTAACTGTATTTACACTCCCACTACCATCGATTAATGTTGTTTCTTTGTCTTCACCGATAAGATTTATTGATTTATCCACAACAACATTCTCATAATATGGGGAAGAATAAGCATAAACAAAAACCGTATCCCCATCAAATGCATCATCTATTGCATCCTGAATCGAACTGTAGTTCCCAGGTCCTGAACCACCGACATAATATGTATCTCTACCAATAGGTGCATAATCTTGTTTTAAGGCCATACTAGTTGATAGTATAATCCCTATTCCAACAAACAAAAAGAATACCGAAAAAATCAATCCTTTTTTAAACATACTTATTTGCGTGTTACGAATTCCTCCCCAGTAATTAATTTTCTAAAAATCTTATAAAATGTTCTGATTTAAATGTATCTATAACAATTTTTATCTGAAAATTATCATTTGTAACATAATAATTTTTCAAATATTGATTATAAAAACAATAATTATTATTTCCAAAACATTTTTACTTAAAAAAACGTTAATAAAAATAAATTATGAATATTATTTTACCTGAATCTATTAATAAATCAATAGAAGAAATACAGCTTGATAATACAAGCGGTTCAGTAGAACTTGCTAAAAAGTCAGCTGAAATATTTATAAACTTAGTAGACGAAAATTTAAACTATGCCCAAATAAAAAACATTTCTTATTCTTTAATAAAAGCTCAACCAAATATGGCATCTATTTTCAACCTTGCCAATAATTTGATGTTAGAAATGGACAAACACAAAAATCAAAAGCCAAAAGACATAGTAAATAAATATTGTAAAAAATTCCTAAAAGATTTAGAAAGTTCAGATAAACTTATAAGTAAATTGGCAACTAAAATTATTAAAAACAGTTCAACAATTATTACCCATTCATATAGTTCTACAGTTTTAAATACACTTCTTTATGCAAAAAAATCTGGAAAAAAATTTTCTGTTATCTGTACTGAATCACGTCCAAAAAATGAAGGAATAAAACTTGCTACGCAACTTGGAAAGAATAATATAAAAGTTAAACTTCTGGTTGACTCTGCTGTTTTTTCGTTCATATCATATTCTGATATGGTTCTAGTTGGTGGAGATGCGGTAACAAATTCTGGTCTTATAAATAAAATTGGAACAAAAGGAATAATATTGACAGCAAAACATCATAACACACCAACCTATGCCCTTTGTTCAACTATAAAATTCCTTCCAAAAAACTATCAAGTTACTCTTGATCATCTGAAAAATCCTGATGAAATAACGAAAATCAAGATTTCAAATGTAACCCCAATCAATTACTATTTTGATTTTACACCGTTAGATTTTATTACAGGAATTATAACAGAAAAAAAGATATTAAAACCACTTGGTGTTAAAAATAAAATAAATAAGCTAAAGATTCACAGAAGCTTTGTTTAAAAAAAATCTTATTATAATTATTTTTTGCCTTATTTAATTTGACCACACACCATGTCCTTTTCTTCTTAATTTTTTCGTTAATTTTTGTTCAATTATTTCAGCCTCTTTTCGAGTTTTAATTGGATTGAATTTCTTATATTTCCTTGGTTTTAACCATAAACCGTATCTTCTTACAAAGCTGTTTGACTTATATCCTTGCTTGTGCTGCCTGAATCTTATAATTGGTTCATGAGCAGATTGCCCCACATAAAAACATGCTTTTTTGAGGTTCAAATCTGGATTTCTTTCCCTGAATTTTTTGGATTTTAATACTTCTTTATCTAGTTCAATTACATAAACAAAGTAAGGCATCTCTTTATAGTTATCAGAGTTTTATTTAATATTTTTAGTTTAAAAATAGTTATTTGATTAAATAATCATCAGATAAATGCTTCCCTAATTGATTTTGCAAAAGCAATTACATCTTTTTTTGTTGTATTAAAAGAACACACCCATCTTACCTCTGAATTTTCTTCATTGAAAACATGAAAGCCATATTTTTTTTGGATCTTTTCAATTATTTTTTTTGGGAGAGAAGCAAAAATTTCATTAGCCTGTACTTTTTGAGTAATTTTAAGTCTAGGTATATCTTTCACTTCATTATACAAAATCTGAGCCATTTCATTTGCATGTTTAGCATTTTTAAGCCATAAATCATTTGAAAGTAATGCCTCAAACTGTGCTGATATAAAACGCATCTTTGAAGTAAGTTGCATCCCCTGTTTTCTTATAAACTCAAAGTTATCTGAAAGGCCTTTATAAAAGAAAACAACTGCATCACCAAACATCATGCCATTTTTTGTACCACCAAAGGAAAGTACGTCCACTCCAGCATCTTTTGTAATTTCTGCTAAACCAACGTTCAAACTTGCAGCAGCATTACAAATCCTTGCACCATCCATATGAAGAAGCAATTTATTCTTATGTGAAAAATCAGATATATCCTGTATCTCTTCTTTTGTATAAACCGTTCCATACTCGGTTGCCTGAGTAATTGATACAACCTTTGGCTGAGCCATATGAGGGTCACCTACTCCAATAATATATGGTTTTAACAAATCTGCTGTTAGTTTTCCATCAGGTGTTGGAATTACAGTAAGCTTGCAACCTGTGAATTTCTCAGGGCCGCAACATTCATGAACATTGAGGTGAGCTGTTTCTGCACAAAAGATAGAATTAAATGAATCAGTTATTGATTTTAAACCAAGGATATTTGCAGCAGTACCATTTCCTACAAAGTAAACATCAATATCTTTTCCGAAATGTTCTTTGAATTTATTTATTGCACTACTTGTGTATTCATCATCACCATATGCAACAGAGTACCCAATATTTACAGATTCAATTGCTTTTATTATATCTGGGTGAACCCCAGAATGATTATCGCTACCAAACTCATAATTAATAGACATATTACATCTTAAAATAAGGTATTATTTATAAACTTTTATTATGTTGCATTTCTTTAAAAAATATTAATTTTAAATTTAAATAAACATTACTTCTAAATTAAAAAAATTTCTAAAAAATATTTGCTATTAGATAGATTTATATGTTAGTATTGTCTTGAAATAATCAATATGAAAAAGGCTGTAATAAAAAGATTGAAGTTAAAACTAATAATTCTTTTAATCATTGCAAGTTTATTAATAGTTAATGTAGGAGCAACTAGCCGGACTTATGAGATTTTAAAAAACAATTCTGGTGACGGAGATACTAACTATTGGGCTGTATTGATTGTTGTTGGTGGAGGAAAAGGATACAGGCATCATGCCTTTTGGGGTTTTAGAAGTGCAAATGGTTTAAAAAAAGTATTAATAAATCATGGATGGCCAGAAGATAACATAATATACTTATTTGAAAAACAAGCCACAACAGAGGCGATTTTTAATACATTTCAGTGGTTAAACGAAAGTGGAGAAGATGAGGACGATGTAATACTTTTCTTTTTCCAGGGACATGGTTATAGTCTAGCAGAAGATAAAGTACCCTTAGACGAACCTGACGGAAAGGATGAGTGCTATTTTCCTTGGGATGATGAGACATATGGTTGGTCTTGGGATACATATATAATTGATGATGAACTGGGAACAAAATTTGATAGTTTAAAATCAAAAAATATAATTGGAATATTTGAAACCTGTCATAGTGGTGGTTGGATTGATGGATCATATGACCTATGTAAACCGGGTCGTGTAATACTAACAAGCTGTGCTGTGAATGAAGCATCTGCCCCAATAGTTGCAAGAATGCGTTGGCTTTTCCCACATTATGTAATTCAAGGTCTAAAAGGCCTTGCTGATAGAGATTCTGATAAATGGGTATCTGCAGAAGAAGCATTTAATTATGCAAAATTTCCGACTATTATAAGATCCACTATCTTCAATATTTTAGTTTATTTAATAGAACCCGTTCCTCTTACTCAGCATCCCCAATTATACGATGGATGGCCTACTGAGGAAAACAATCAGCTGGAATTAAAAATAATTGATTTAACTAAGTAGAAAACTAGATTTTAATAATCCTAAATAAATCTAAAATAGCTGATTTTACTTTTAGATTCTACTTTTTAATCCTATAATTTTGGTTATCTGTTAAGTATTATAATTGATATATCAAAAACATATTTACGCAAGTTGAGAAAATGACTAATGGTTTACGTTATACCGGCCCAATTTACAGACCCCCAAGTGAGGCAGATAGTCTACTTGTACAGGCAACTATTGGATGTCCGTGGAACAAATGCACCTTTTGCATGGTTTATAAAAAAGGCCCGAAATTCAAAATAAGACCTGTAAAAGATATAAAAGAGGATTTATTATGGGCAAAGAAATTTTATGGTTCTTCTGTTAAAAAAGTGTTTTTCCCATCTGGAAATACAATTATTATGAAAACAGAGGATTTCGTAGAAATCCTAGACTATACAAAAAGTCTTTTTCCAAACCTTGAAAGAATAACAATATATGGTTCAGCACAATACATTGTGAAAAAGGGGTTAGACGATCTTAAAAAAATAGCAAAAGCAGGATTATCCCGCATACACGTAGGTCTCGAATCAGGGGACGATATAATATTAAAACATGTAAAAAAAGGATCAACAAAGGATATCCAGATAATGGCAGGAAAACTTGTAAAGCAGGCAGGAATAGAGCTTAGTGAATATATTATACTTGGATTAGGTGGAAAAAAAAGAACTAAAGAACACATTGAGGAAACAGTTGATGCACTAAATAAAATAGATCCGGATTTCATAAGAATTCGAACCTTTTTACCAAAAATAAACACACCCATACTTGATGAAATCCATACTGGAGAATTCCAAATACTCTCGCCCCATGAAGTGTTAAAAGAAACCTATGAATTAATTAAAAACCTAAAAGTAACATCCCAAGTTTATAGTGATCATTATACTAATTATATACATGTATATGGAAAATTACCTGAGGATAGAATTTCAATGTTACAAACAATAAAAAATTCTTTGAATAGAGATGAAAAAAGCTTTAAGGAAGTTTATATTGGAACAGAATAAGATTGCAAGTTTGAGTAATATGCAATAATTTGTTTTTAAGCATCCTGAATTTTAGTGAATGTAAATGTACCTAGTGGCACCAATTCTTCTTCATAAAAGAAGGGGTATCCCCCGATTTTGAATATTGGAACAGGCGGATTAGTTGGTTCATCAGGTGAGGTATATGTATAACCGCTGTCTGTACCTGCATCATAAGCATAAAGGTTTACTACCTTTTCGTCTACAAATGTCCCATTTTCTAAAAGATTTAAACTATCCACTCCAACAAACCAATCAGGGCTTGGTGCTATCATTGTAACTAATGTTACAAGAGGATAAGCCTTGCATATCTTAAACTTTATACTTACTGATCCTGGGGATGGATTTACTCCATCTCCAGATATAATCCTAAAGGCTGTTTTATCAAGTATACGCATCCCAATTTCAAGATTTAGAGGGAATTTCTTGCCTTCTTCTGACATATTCTTTATTCCATCTGATGCAAGTTCTCCTTCTCTCCAAAAAAATATTCTTTCATTATGAGTTGCTCCTATCAAGCCTGAGAAATGCGGATTTTCAGGAAAGTCATCAGGATGTGTTTCTTCACTCCATGTAGCGTTAAAAGTGACCTCATACGTTACCATATTTGGTGCATAACATCCAGAAAAAAATATTGTTGCTACTAATAAAAAACCAATTATTAGTATAATAATTTTTTTCATTTTCATCTATTTTACCTCCCTCAAACAATATCCCATGTAAATACAAGTATTTAAATGTGTGCTAAGAATTAACACAATAATTAGTCTTTTAAACAATTTTGAAAAATTAAAGTCTTAATTTCTACATTATAATATCAATATCTAATTTTTTTATAAGTTCCTTGTAACGGTTTCTAATAGTAACCTCCGTAACACCAGCAATCTCTGCAACCTCGCGTTGAGTTCTACGCTCATAACAAAGAACAGATGCAATATAAAGAGCTGCTGCTGCCATACCTGTAGGACCACGTCCACTTGTAAGTTCTATACTAGTGGATTTTCTTAATATTTCACTAGTCTTTGCATGAACATTATTACTAAGTTTTAGCTGACTGCAGAATCTTGAAACATAATCCTGAGGCTTTGTCGGAAGTAATTTTAAATCCAATTTACGTGAAATATTTCTATAGTTTCTTCCAATCTCTTTTTTAGGTAAATTTGCTATCCTGCTAATCTCTTCAAGAGTCCGTGGAACATTACACTGTCTGCACGCGGCATACAATACTGCTGCTGTAACACCGTCTATACTTCTTCCTCTTATCAACTTTTTTAAGGCGGCCTTTCTGTAAATCATAGCAGCAGTTTCCCTAACTGATCTTGGAAGACCTAAACTAGATGACATTCTATCAAGTGATGCTAGAGCGATTACCAGATTTCTTTCTATACCATCACTAATTCTTGTTCTAACCTGCCATTTACGAAGTCTATAAAGCTGTGCTCTGTTTCTTGTTGGAATAGAATGACCATATGCATCTCTATTCTGCCAGCTTATTGTCGTAGCAAGCCCTTTATCATGGCGAGTATAGGTCATTGGTGAGCCAGTTCTAGCTCTTTTATCACGTTGTTCACTATCAAATGCGCGCCACTCTGGACCTTGATCAATAAAATCTGCATCAATTACAAGTCCACAATCCTCACAAACAAGTTCTGCCCTAGAGTAATCTTTTGTTAAATGTGTACTATTACACTTAGGGCATTTAATTATTTCTTCAATTTTTTGAATATTTTTATTATTTTTCCTAGGTTCTTTTTTCAATTGAATCAAACCTATAAAGAAATATAAGAGTTAAAACATGTAATTGAAAAAATTACAACTTTTTTACATTTTTTGCTTGTAGCCCTTTTTCTGTATTTTCTGTTTCATATTCAACTGGATCTTCTTCATTTAGTAGTGTTCCATCTGGTATCTCTGATCTATGAACAAAGATATCTTTTCCATCCTCTCCTACTATGAACCCAAATCCTTTTCTTGAATTATACCATTTTACTTTTCCTTTCATATATATTTACTCCATTTGACTTTATTTTATATTGTTTACAAAAAGAATAATTAGAAAAAAAATTCCAAAATCCGAATTGCGAAAATACGAAATCTTTATCTTTATTCTTTTCAGAACGATACAATAATTTATACTATAAATAGGTTACTATCATATTAAAATACATAATTTTGCCTTTTTGTATGCGATTATACAATTAAAATATTGTAAATTTTGGTGTGTAATATTTATTTTTTTCTTTATTTGTTTTTGATTAAGTTTTGATTTAATATTTATAAATATATTTTTAAAATCTGATAAACGAAAGGTTTATTAAAGTCGATTAACAATCGTTAATGTAGTGATTAAAATTGAAAATTGCGGGGGTTGTAAACGATTACAAAGAAGCTTTAGATATTGAAGATATCGTAAAAGCATTTGTAATTAAAAAAAGAATATTTTATTTGCTCTCTTTAGAAAAAGAGAAGTATTTTGAAAATGATGAAGATTCAAATATCATCAAATCTTCAAAAAATGATATTGAATACACACAAACCTCAAATAAGAAAAATATACAAAATAAAAACGAAGAGGAAGTAAGCCCAGTTTTTAACGTTAGAGGGCTAATTTAAATATATAATAATCTTATATATAATAACTAAGCATATCCGCCGATTTTTAGACTTGGATCACCTATTAGAATCCACTCTAGCATACTCTTACAATGGAATTTATTTGTAGAAACAGGAAAGTCTGTTACATAATCCTCTATTGCTCGAAAGTGTATCTGTCCTAGATTTTCTATGCCTTCTTTACCATACAACCTTAATACATCAACTGCAAGCTTTCCTCCAAAGCTTTCTGCATCATCAGGAATTCCATTTGCATTTATATCCCCACTAGTTCCATAGCATATGTTTGTATTTGAAAATACTGCTATCGCCCCACCATTGTTTTTCTTAACAAGTTTCCATGCAATACAGTCGTATATGCAATCTTGTAGGAAGTAGTTAGGCTCTCCATTTTGAAATTTAAAATAGTTAAGCAATGCCACATCTATCTTTGCATGAATACATTCACCTAGTACAAATACAGGGTACATATCCTTATTTTTGTAATTTTTTACATATTTATTGTGCAATACTACGAACTCTTCTCCCTCTGGGAAATTTACCCGCATCCTGTCTTGGCCACCTTTTGCTCTTGTAAATAAAAATCCACATCCATTGTTTATCGCATTTGTTATATCATCTGGACCGGTTAGATTACCAGTTGAAGTATATAGTTTGATTATTTCAAAGTCATCCATGAATCCTGCTGCATAATCACATGTTTCTTCTCCTTCATAACCAGAGCTTTGATTGAATGTATCTCCTCCTACTAGAACCAGTTTGTTGAACCATTCTTGCCCATAGGCTTTATTTTCATAGTCAATTATTTTTTGTACAACTACTCTTGCATCTAAGATATTCCTGCATGGCAGTCTTCCAACACATACATCTGGATGTAAATCCAGTTTATCCTTTCCCCATTCTGCAATTATATCATCATCATTTGAATCCCAATCTTCGAATTCATCTCCATTTTTATAAATATCTGCATAATAATAGTCGCTGAAGAATGTTGAATATCTATTTGTGTTGTCATCCAAGAGAACATATCTTACAGGAACATGCCATCTTGGATATAAATTTGATCTTCCTCCCATCAGTAATACATAAGTAACATGCAATTCTTCTATAGCATCTTTTATAAATAATTTTATATTCTCTGCCTTGTCTCTACCATTATATTGTTTGTATATGCTCTGTGTTGATTTAAAAATTGTTTGTACGTTATGGCTGTTTTTATGATTAATTAGCTTTTGAACAGGCAAATAAAAGGTTATTGGAGCAATGATAACCATGTCATATTGGTCACTTTTTTGAGAAAAATTTCCTGATTCATCAATTGCGCTTACACCCAGCCCATTCAAAATCAATATTCCTACTACAAATATTAATATAACTTTCTTCATAATTTTACACCTCTGAGTAATATGATTTAATTAGACAAAATAGTTATTATTAATTTTTTGTACATAATCAAATATTTAATAAAATAAATTTAATTTATTACAAATATGATATATTATTTTATAGCTATTAATAATTTGAACAAAATTAAAAAATTCTTAAAAAATATTCAGTATGTTCATAATATTTGCACAAATTATTTTTAAAAACCTAATACGTTAAAATCTTTTGAGAATGGAAAATGAGTGAATTAATAACAACTCCAGCCTTTATTTTAACTCTGCTGATTATAATTGGATTAAGCTCAGCATTTATTGTTTTAAAAGTGATGAAAAGCGGGAAATATAAGGAGCAGAATTATTATGCTTTTTTTATTATAGGAATGATCTGGCTCCCGACAGGCCTCATATATATGATTGCTACTATTACATTATCTGATCAAATTCCACTATTATTAGGTATACCTCTCTTTTCAATGGGACTTATATTTTTAATAATTAGTTCAGCAAATAGAGATAAATGGGTTAATGATCAAAAAATGCAAAAGTAGCTGACTATCATATTACCCAAATACTATTATAAACGTAAAATATTACATTTTTAGGTGGGATAAAACAATATGCTTGTTAAGGATGTTATGACTAAAAATGTAATTACTATAGATAGTAATCAAACTATTCTTGATGCATATAAAAAATACCGCGACAATAAGGTTGGTAGTTTAGTTGTTACCGATAAAGAGAAACTAATAGGAATTGTTACAGAACGTGACCTTATTGAAAAAGCAATTGATAAAGATCTAAAAACTACTTTGGTAAAAGATATAATGACGCCAAATATTAAAACCATTTCTCCTTCTGAAGATATTGACACTGCTTCAGAATTAATGGAGAAATTCAATATAAAAAAACTTCCAGTGATTTATAACGATAATATAACTGGTATTATTACAATAAATGATATTGTTCATACAAAACCAGAGCTAACCAAAAGATACATAGAGACATGGATTAAAACCCGATGGAAATAATATTTTTTAAAAAAGGAAAAAATTTGATCTGAAATCTAAATATTAAAATGCAGGGAAATTAGAAATGCTTGTCTGCGAAGTAATGAATAAGAATGTTATAAGTATTGATAGTAACAGAACTATTCTTGATGCATTTATATTATATCGTGATACAAAAGTGGGTAGTTTGATTGTAATAGATCACCACAATTTAGTAGGTATTATTACAGAGCGAGACCTTATAGAAAAAACAATTGATAAGGATATAAAAAACTCTCTTGTAAAAGAAATAATGAGTAAAAATGTTATTACTATTTCACCATTAGATAATCTAGAAACCGCCCTAAAAATTATGAAAAAAAATAGGGTAAAAAAACTTCCGGTTCTTTCATCTAGTAGACTTAAAGGAATAATAACTGTTACAGATATTGCTTATGCAAGACCTGAGCTTACTAAAAGATTTATAGAATCTTGGATTAAACCCAGATGGGAAGATTAAATAAAACATATTAAGAAAATTATTAATAGATTTTAAAATCCTATTATAATTATATGTCTTTTTTCTATAAAAAATATAAATAAATAAGTTATTAAATATTGTTATATTTGTTGCATTTTAATTAATTTTTATTGTTGAAATAGCATTTTATTTAACCTTTATTGCTAATACAAAGGTTTATATTTGTATAAAGGATATAAAATCGGAAAATATATTGGGGGAAAGTATATGAAAAAAATATTTGTAGTAGTTGGAATAGTAGCACTATTTTTTGGAGCATGTGTAATCCCAGCGATCCCTGCAGAAAACATGCAAAAAACATCAGATGTTACTTTCATGGCAAAAATTTGGTATGTTGACGACGACGGAAATGATTATTCAAACCCTGATTATAATAAGATACAGGATGCAATTGATGCAGCAACTGGTGGAGATGAAATCAGAGTTTATGCAGGATTTTATGCTGAAAACATAGAAGTAAACAAGAAATTAGATCTAATCGGAGGATGGAATGGTACATCAACTATAGATGGCGGGGGAAGCGGTAATGTTGTCAAGATAACTGGAACAAATGTAAAAATTGAGAAATTTACAATACAAAACAGTGGAGATTATGAGGAAGGAAAGGAGTATGACGCAGGCCTTCACGTTTCATCAGGATTAAACAAAATAATCGATAATTATATTATAGACAATCTAGGNGATGGAATCTATCTTTCAAATTCAGCTGGAAATGAAATTAGCGGAAATTACATAGCAAATAATGCATANGATGGTATTGGTCTCTTTTCAATTATTTCAGGAGGAAATACAATTTCTGAAAATACAATAGAGGATAACGGATATAATGGAATTTATATATTCAAAGGTCATAGTAACTTTATAAGGGAAAACACAATATCAGGAAATAAGGACAATGGTATTCATCTACAAAGATCTAGGCTGAACACAATTGAAAAGAACTTTATCGGCAATAGTGATAATTATGGCATCTATTTTGAATTCCTTTGCATTGCAAATTCAATAAACAGAAACAATATCTCTGGAAATGCTAACCATGGGTTATTTTTTAAGTTCCAATGCGATGGAAACACAATTACTTTGAACAACTTCATGAATAATGATGATGAAAAATCACTTTTCCATACAGCTCATGTAGATTTTCTTTCATGCTTTTTGAACGGCTGGAGAGAAAACTATTGGGATGATTATGAGCCATTAATCCCGAACTGGTTGTATCTTATTTGGGGAAGATGGGGATTTATACCCTGGCCAAACTTTGATCTATATCCAATGATAGATCCATACGACTGGCCTCCAGAATAAGCTAACAATTAACTGAAAAATAATTTATATTTGTTAAACGGAAAAAAAACATATAGCGAATGCTATGATAATTCTATAGATACTGATATTTTTAAAATGAAAAGTAGATTGATACTTTTTTAAAAAACGTATTATTTATATTTAAAATTACATTTGATTTGTTTTACATTATTTGCTTTGTAATTATGGTGATTATAAATAAATGCTGAATTTGAATTTATATAAAAATGAAAAAGAAGAAATAAGAAAGAATTTATTGAAATATACAATAAAGGCTTATAAATTTCTTCCTAAAATAAAAAGTCCTAACATTCTTGATGTTGGATGTGGAACAGGTATTCCAACAATTGAACTAGCAAAATTATCTAAAGGACATGTAACAGGTATCGATATAGATGAGGATTCATTGGATATTCTTAAAAGAAAAATAGAAAATAAAGGTTTAAAAAATCAGATAAGTGTTATTAAGGAATCAATAAATAATATGGATTTTCCAAAAGAAAGCTTTGATATAATTTGGTCAGAAGGAGCAGTATTTGTAATTGGATTTGAAAAAAGTATAGATAAATGGCGAGTATATCTAAAACCTAATGGATTTTTGGTAATTCATGATGAAATAAAAGATAAATCAAAAAAACTTGGATTAATTGAAAAATATGGTTACAGAATTATATCTCAATTTGACCTTCCATTTCAAATATGGTGGAATGAATATTTTACCCGCTTAGAACAACTTGTTGAAAGTTACAGAAAGAAGTATCCAAACGACCTTAAGCTTAAAAGTGAGCTTGAAAAAGACCAAAACGAAATTGATATGTGCAGATATAATCCAGATAGAGCTAGTTCTTTTTATGTAATAATGCAAAAGGTTTAGACAGAAAAACCTAACTTAAAATTTAGATTATCAACAGGCTAATTGACATAATAAGCATGCCAATTATGATTCCTAAAATCGCGCAATGACCAGATTCATATCTATGAGCAACAGGAACAAGCTCGTCAACTGATATATAAACCATGATTCCTGCGACAAATGCAAGAAGAAATGCAATGGATGCCTCTGAAAGCAATGGTAGTAGAATAAGTAAACCTACTACTGCTGCAATAGGTTCAGCCACTCCTGACATGAAGGAATATAAGAAAGCCTTGTTCTTATCACCTGTTGCATAGTAAATTGGCATCGAAACAGAAATTCCCTCTGGAATGTTGTGGATTGCGATTGCAAATGCAATAATTATTCCCAACTTTATATTGCTTAAAGCAGTACCAAATGTAGCAAGACCCTCTGGAAAATTATGAATTCCTACTGCAAGAGCGGTAAGTAGACCTACTCTAAGCAAAGATTTATCCTTTTTTATCTTCCCATTTAATTCAAGTCCTTTGAATGCATGAGGATTTTCAGCTTCTGGAACAAGTAAATCAATAATTCCAATAACTGCAATTCCTGCAAAGAAAGCGTAAAGCCCGATTATTTCTCCAACTTTTATAAAGGATTCAGGTAGCAGTTCTACAAAAGAAACATAAAGCATAACTCCTGCAGAAAGTCCAAGTGAAAAACAAAGATAGCTTGTTTTTGGTTTTTTTATAAAATATGCAATAGTACTGCCAATACCTGTAGAAAGTCCGGCAATTGTTGTAAGTAATAAAGCCAATAAAACATTGCTTGGAAGTTCCATGAATTTCCCCTATAAAAAACTAGTATCAATATTTAAATATATTTATAAAAAAATCTTAATTGGAATTAAATTTGCATTTTTATTTTTTAAAATATAAAAAAGAAAATGGGGGATTTATTGATATATTCTTTAGATTTTATTGTTGTGACCTAACTAGATGAAAGATTGAATAGCATTGGTTTGAATTCCCAATTTAGATAGAGATCAAGTTGATCGTAAGCATGTGGACTTACAATATCTGGATATTTAACAAATCCACTCTGTCCACATGGTAGCACATTTATGGCTATTGGTGAATCAGATTCACTGCAACACTTCAAATTTGGCATCTCAGCAATCTGGTTATATGTTCCCCGATTCATATATGGAATATAATCCCACCCAAGTTTTTCGGGTGACTCTAGACTTCCTATCTCATCAAAAATTGGGGTGTTCTGTGTTAATGTATATGTTGGAAATAGCCACTCAGAAACATTACTAGTCCCATATTCACTTTCAAGTTTTAAAAGTACATCTTCTAATACACTAACAATCATTTCATCTCTTGGAATACCATTAAGATATTTCTTATATTTTAGTTTTAATGGGGAATCATCACCTTGGAGAACATGTAGATATAGACCTACACCTTGATATAAAGGTATATTGGGAATTTCATCTCCAAATGTTTGATTATACATTTCCCAGAACCATTCTGCACAAATTGTAAGTCCAGGATCGTCATAGAAACCATCAAAATCTGCATCGTTATAGTAACAATCCCAGTTTTCAAGAGCTGTAACGACCTCTTGTGGAATTCCACCTATATTATCTATGGCTTCCATTAGAGATGGTTTAAAACATGTCCCAACTTTTTCATGAAATGCAACATTCTTACAGATTTCTACCATATCCTCAATAGTAATACTATCATCAGCTTCAAGAAGTTCTTGAATTCTTCTTACATTTTCTCCCCATCCAGCTTCTTGCCAATCCGAATGTCCTTCTGAATAAGACCAATCTGAACACGGTTTATTATTCCAGTTTGCATAAAATCCTTCCGGTGGATTTATCCCTTGTGGATTTTCCTCAGTAGGAAGTATACCTTGCCATTCCTCCTTCCCAGTACCCATTAATGGAAATCTTCTGTCTAACCTCCTACCAAACATTTTTTTCTCTGGTCGTATCGGGTACCAACCAGTATGGTAGTAGCCAATGTTACCATATCTATCAGCAAATAAAAAGTTATGAGAAGTGGGAATCTCCTTTAATTGAGTTGTAAATTCACTTACGTTCTTACATTCTAGAGCATTACCAAAAGCAGCCATTGTTTTATATGCCTGACTCCAGTCAGGTTCCTTTCTAGTTATTGCAAAACCTCCAATTATTGGAAGCCAAAATGAACCAAGGACAGGTCCATGAATTGTACGATACACTTCATATTCATTAGCCTCTCCAGTGGAATCATAGACAATTTCAGTTCGATAATCCATATCATGCCAAGCACCATCAAACTTATATTTCATTTTATTTAATGGATGCAATCTTTCAATGTAGGTATCAACCAAATCAGAATAACCAGTTGTTTGGGACCATGCAATATACTTACTAACACCTATCGCAAGAAAAGGTCCAACTCCTGAAATAGTCATACCAACAACATCTATATCTGCACCATGAAGTCCAATTTCAACCACTTGTTGCGGTACAGAATGCCCCATTTGTGGGCCACCTAGTAAGAGTGTGTTTCCTGTAGAAGATTTTTCTGGAGCAACAACCCAAGCATTGCTTCCAAAATGATAAAGAAGTCCCAACGAATCAGATATCTTTTCGAAAGACTCTATCTTTCCGATTATTATTTGCGCAATTTTTATGACAATAGGATGGTAGATTGGTGGATATATTGGTAAATTCTGGGAATCATCATTACCACTACTCTTAATAGTAGTAACGGCGCCTGGATCATTTATTGGACATAAATCATTGAANATTTTCCATCCATTTAAAACTCCATTCTGCCGGATAATATTAAAAAGATTTATTAGATGAAAAAGCTCTTCACCAGTACCAGCTTCACCCCATAACTTTAAGGACATCATAGCTGTTGTGAGAGAATCTTCAACTGTCAAATATTCTGGTGAAAGGCCTCGCTCAATGTATTCAGCTGGCATCTTATTATCTGGCTCAGCCAACGCTTCATCTATGTATTGATTTACACCATCTGTATAAGCTGCATACATTTCCTTATGTGGTGAGGTAATATTGTTGTATATACTTGTTACCTCTTCTTTACTAAATCCTATGGTTCTTATAAAAATATCATCTTCAGGTGTTGCAAGGTCAAATTCAGAAAGCCGTCCAGTTGTTTGTCGTCTTAACAAATCAAGTTGCCAAAGTCTATCCTCGGCAATTGCATATCCCATTCCAAATGCAAGACCTTCTTTGGTATCTGAATAGACGTGAGGAACTCCGTAATCATCTCTTATAATTTCATAATCTACTTCACTAAATGACAAATATGAATTTTCACCTTGTTTTTTATCCACGTCTATATATAGCCGATTATTCATTTTGTCGTTTCTTATTCCAATAACGGGAATAGCAGTAGATGTAATCAGAAGCATACAAACAAAAATACCTAATATTTTCTTTTTCATATTGTATTCCTCCCTTAAATTAATTGTAATTGTTTATGTACAGTTTATGGTGAATAATTATAATCCTTAAGCTCCAGAATTAAGGAATGCCACACATAACCTCCTCCATATGGGATATATATCACTTCCTTAACAACATTACCTATATCTTCTGAATAGTATGAAACAAATCGAGAACCATCAATCCATTCTGCTGAGACATTAAAAACATCAAAAGTATCACCTTGAGCATTGATTTGTTCCTCAGAACAAGTATAGGGTACAGGTGTTAGAGGAATAGATATATTTTGTGGACCAAAAACTGGGACAAGCCCCCAAAACAGATGCGCATAGACATTGATATGCCATATTTCTGTACCGCTCAGTGTTCCAGATTTACCATCAAACAATGGAAATGGTATAACGGCCCAGGTTGGATCAAATTCGACATATGTTTTTATCTCAGCTTGAATTGGAAGTGGTAATGTTAGAGGACCAATTTTAAGCAGGAAAATACCTTTTAATTTTTCTTCAAAACTTTCTAATCCAAGGTCAGCTTTTCTTATATTTAGATTCATATTAATAGATGTTAATATTGTGGTTTTTAATCCATAACCTCCCAGGTCAAATGTCCCATCGGGTTTTGTAGTAGCCTTTAATATGTATGAATCACCTGAATCATCCATAACTTTAAAAGTGATATCTCCTGAAATGTAAGTATTAAATGCATGTGTCCTTGATTCAGTGAAATGGTATGTCCAGCTATCTCCTTTTTCCCAAATTGGTACATCAACATCATATGATGTCGCACCGATTTCATGTATGTCAGTTAAAGCAGTAACAGGAATTACTATTGTTGTGAGCAGCAATATACTTACAATAATTCCTGTGATTTTCTTTTTCATGTTCATACCTCCTGTAATATTAATTTTTCATAATTTTGTTCTAATGTTAGTCTGAGAAGTTGATTTAGTATATTAAATGCAGTTGTAAACCGTTCAAAGAGACGAGTAATAATATCAAAGTTCAAATTGAAAAATTTGCTTTTTGGCATAGTGACATTAAATGTTGCCCAGTCACTTTTAAAATCATAAATGTCTTTTGCTTTTACTGTAAGATGGTATTTTGCTTTATTAATCCAGGTATGATTAAAAGTTATTTTTTCACCAGATTTGAAAGGTCCAATCCATTCAGGGTACATATCGCCCCAGTAAATATATAAATATACATCATCACCATCTGGGTCTATTGCAGAAAAATTGTAGTTATATTCAATGCCTTTTTTTCCCTCTAGTGGTCCATCAACAGTTGGTTTATTAGGTGGATCATTTGATCTACCAATAAACGCCCAGGTTGTATCATTTACTATGTTACCTTCATCATCTATAACAGTTAGCATCACAGGATATACTTCTTGGGATGCGTAAGTATTTGTTACAATCATTCCAGATCCATGATTTCCATCACCAAAATCCCATTCATATGAGATTATCTCTCCTTCGTGATCAAAACTACTGCTTGCATCAAATATTATCTCCTGTCCAACATCTCCATAATAGATTCCGCCAGCATCAGGGACAGGTCTCCAATTTATATAAACATCTGGATTGTAGACTACCCAATCTATCTCTGAATCGTCAATTCTTAAACTACCATATTCGATGTTGAAAAAACCGTTATATCCCCAATCTGTTCCCCAACTATTTTTACAAATCCAATAGCCACCATTACCAATTGAGGGATCATCTTTCCATCCAACAATAACAACATTATGATTAATAGTATTGAAATGTTGCGAAGAGGAGTAATAATCTTTGGAATCATGGTTTATAAACCCCCAATCTATAAAATTATCTTCACCATCAATATACCATGTAGTTAGCATAGAGGTAGCAACTGGTCCATACTGCATAATCTGTGTTTTAATAGCATCAATATCTTCAGGACTTCCATCAGGGTACCATTTCCCACAATCTGAGATCGGAATCAAATAATCCTCCCAATCTTCACATTTATCATCACAATAAACAGGATCATTTTCAAAATTCAAACCATTCCAACCATCAGAATCAATAGCTCTGTATAGAAAACAAAACTCAGGAATTATACCGTTGCAGTTATTCCCTGTAGATTTGTTACTCATTATATAATAAAAAGTGCTATAAGAATTACCACCCTTGCAATTTCCTGCACGAGGCAGACAAGAAAGTACGTATTGTTCAGATAGATCCATATTTAAATTAGCCCTTCCTTCTTTTATATTTATGATACTCTCAAGTGCACCAATGGCAGCAAATATTGCACAACTACCACAGAAGCTTTGACTTTTAGCAAGTGTTGTCCAATCCTGTCCCTCATAATCCATCCAATTAAAATAATCAGGAGTCTCAATAATTGAAGGTTTCTTTGAAGTTTTATCTAAATCTCTAGATATGGGTCTTTCATCCATTAACCCAAATCTATACTTACCATGTTCTGCTAACCCACATCCACAGTTCTCATTTGTATCATTTTCATAAATTATTTGATTATCAATATTGTTGTCTTCAGAGTTTACAGTTGTTGAAACAGCAGTTACAATCAGCAGCATACAAATAAAAATACCTACTATTTTCTTTTTCATATTTCGCTTTCCTCCCTATTTATAAAAAAATAGTAAAATAAGTATATAATACTATAATTTAAATCTTTCCCTATAAATAAATTTGTTAGTACATATGTAATAAAAGATTATTAAATTTAATTTTGAAGATAAAAATTCAAGGATATCCACCAATTTTTAGACTTGGATCACCAAAAAGAGTCCATTCCTCAATTGATTCATGATTGGAAAGACAATGGTTCCAATTAAGATCACTAAAAGCATCTCCCAATTTCATCACATCTTCATCGTTTAAATAATTCACTATCGTATCATACCATATTTCACCTGAAATATCCTTTCCTTCAGAATATGATTTAAAAACACCCACTGTCAAATATCCAGTCAGTGTTTCAGTACATAAACTGCCCAACGAGGTGATAGTTCCAGTTGTACAGGCAAAGCTTGCTATTGCCCCACCGTTTTTATGTTTTACAAAATCCCAAGCTATAGGGCTTGAAATATTGTGGAAATTTCCACAGTTACAACCGCTAAATACTGCAACAGGAAGTTTATCCCCATTATTTATATCTTGAATATGAGACTTTAAATATCCCCTGGAAGGAGGCATATAGATTTTTTTACATAATGGAAAATTAGTCTGAATAGCACATGAATCGCTTCCATGACCAATAAATAGTAAAAAACCGGCACCGTCATTTATTGCTTTATTTATATTATGTATAGTCAACCATTTTGCTTTTGGTCTAAACAATCCGGTTGCATATATCTTTTTGGCATTAAATGCGTCTAAATATTTTGCAACCCTATTTCCAATAAATTCTCCCTCAAATGCAACTCTACCTATCTTATAAAGAAGAAATGGAAGCATAATTTCAATTAAAAGAGAACGGGCATCATCTCCACCACAAAGCACGATGTTCTTAAACCAAGATTTATTGAAAGCATTATTTTCATAATCAATTATCTTATTTACAACAATACTTACCTCTGATTGATTTGTGCAAAGAAGCCTACCCATGTATAAATCTGGAAAGAGGTCAACGTTATCTATTATTTCACCTGTTTCCCAATCCATTTCTCCAAATATATTGTTATTATTTGAATCCCAACTGCAAAAGCTATTATTTTCATCGTAAATATCCGCAAAATACAAATCGCTAATAAATTTAGAAGGCCCAGTTAAGTTAAGAATATTAACATATCTAACTGGTAATTCTTCTTTTCCACCCACAAGCATTACATATCTTATATCCCAGCCTTCAATTGAATTTCTAACAAAATACTTAATTTTTTCAGCATCATCCCTTCCTTTAGCTGGAAAATATTCACTATTGTATATCTCTTCTAGTGTTACAATTATGGTTGTAACTCCATGCTGTACCTTGTGTTCTAATAATGGTTGTAATTCATCTGAAAAATCTGATGGAGTAATAATTATCAAATCAAATTTATCATTAATATCAGCCATTGATGTTAAAGAATTAGTTACAATAGCAGTTAATAATATTAATAGTATAATTATAACTAATTTTTTAATATTTATTCCTTCCTTTTTATTTATTAATCAAAACAATAGTATATAAAAATTTTTAACAGGAAAATTTACAAAACAAAAAAAATAACACAAAAATTTTAGAGGGATTGTTTTATACTTTATAGAAAAATGATATTAAGAGGATATCGTTACAAATAATGGGAGGCAAATTATGAATAAAAAGAAAATAATAGCTATATTTGTAATCTTTTTGCTTATTGGAACGACCTTAGCTGCAACTGTCAGTGCAAAAGGTTTATTTGGTTTTAAAGATGGAACAAGCTATAGAGACTTGATTAATAAATGGGAAGAAATTAGACAAGAAAAACAAGAACTTCGTGATATGTTAGAAGAATATGGAGTTGAACTTCCTGATTTAACAAGGGAGCAAAAGCGTGAGATTTTAAAAACTATTATTCAATCAAGAAGACAAGGTGCTGAAAGAAATGAAATCTTAGAAATTGTTTTTGACCTGTTAATAGAATTTGGTATGGACCTGCCAGATTTAACAAGCGAACAGTTTTCAGAAATTAGAGAAAAGACAGTGACAATGCTTGAAGAAAATTACGGATTTGTGTTCATTGAACTAACATATGAGCAAAAGCAAGAAATAAGAAATACAATTAAGGAAATGAAAAGATGCGGAGCAACAAAAGAAGAAATCAAAGCAGCAATAATAGAGCTATACGAAAGTTATGGGGGAGTAATTCCAGAACTATCAGACCTTGAAAAAGAAGAGATACATAATTTCATTGTAAATATGCTTGAATCTGATTACGGATTTGATTTACCAGATTTAACACTTGAACAAAGAGAAACTTTAAAAAATAAAAAAAGTGAAATCAGAGAACTGCAAAAAGAGCTCAGACAAATATTTAAAAATGTAAGGTTTATAACAAAAATTAGATTTCTAATATATGTAAGAAGAAGTCTGAATTAAAATTTCTTATATTGACAAAAAAGTAAATTTTTTTTCAAAATATTTTTAAAAGATTCTATAATCAATAGTAAGCATGACAAAAAAAAGAGTTTTGTTTGTAAATATGCTATTATTCCTAATGATTATTTCTCTAACTGTTGGATGCATGGAAGAAGATAAAAAAACAAATGGAGATGAGGACCCCTCTGTTCTTTTAACTGTAACATTCGGTGATTATCAAACAAACTATACCCTTGAGGAAATCGAGGCCTTAGACTCTTATACAGGAACAGGAGGATATATCAAAAGCAATTCTGTAATAAGCGATATAAATGAATACACTGGAGTTCGTATCACAACACTACTTGAAGAAATTCCAAATATTCCAGATAACTACAATGTTAGTGTAATTTCATCTGATGGATGGACAGCAAACTACACAAAAAACGAAACTCTTGGATTTGTTGATGTTTATAATGAAACAGGGGAAATAATTCAAAATAAGACAGCAGTTATGATTCTTGCCTACAAAGAGGATGGCTTATATTATTCAGAAATAGACCCTGAAAATGAAACAGGACCTTTAAGAGTCGCATTTGTTGATGATAACGCTATTACATCCTCAAAACTTTGGTCAAAAATGGTAGTTACAATAAAAATTATCCCATTATAATAAAATAATATCGTTTTTAACAATTTTATTTTTCTTTCAAGAGCCTAAAGATTACTAGATATTATTCATATCTAACAGCTTCAATAGGACTCATTTTAGCAGCTTTTCGTGCTGGGTATAAACTAGAAAGCATACCTACAATTAAAGCAACAGCAAGACCAAGCATAATTGAATAAGAGGTAATTACTGGGGTCAATCCTCCCCCGCCAAAGGATCCTGTCAATACTGTACTTAAGCCCCGTGAACCAAGAACTCCAAGGGCTATTCCTATAGCACCACCAATTATACTTATTAGAACGCCTTCCATTATAAAAATCAATAAGACATCTTTGTTGGTGGCACCTATTGCTTTCATTATACCAATTTCTCTAGTTCGTTCCATAACAGATGTCAGCATAGTGTTCATAATACCAATTGAAGCAACAACCAATGCAATAGAGGCAATTGATAAGAGAACCACTTGGACTATGGAAAGTATCTGTTGAATGCTTTCAATAATTGATGACATTGTAATTGCATTTGCAAAATCATCGGTTCCGTGATTTTCATTTACAGCCTGTTCGATTTCATCTGCTATACTGTCAGCCTTTGTTACATCGTATATTCTAATAATTGCAGAGCTTGACTTGCTTTGACCAGTAATTTTTTCAAAATCTCTTGGTGTTATATGGATGTTATCATCAGTCTCTGTTGACATTCCAGCGCCTTGTTTTTTATATATACCGACAACAGCAAAGCTTCTTCCATTTAGATCAATTCGATTCCCAAGTCTAATATCAGTATCAAAATATTCATATGCCACATTATATCCGATTACACATGTGTTTTGTTTTCCTTCTTTAATGAACTCTCCTTTCTCTAAACCAAGCACGCCTAT
>JGI2173J19968_10000132_pt1 | contig 24518 bp, 22 predicted proteins | sample DeeMarSWOR136_30_FD_19968 | JGI IMG/M metagenome (IMG submission 19968) | reverse complement strand
TTTATAGATATTAGAAATTATTTTACTAAATTCTTTTCCTTCTGTCTTATCTAATTTAAGTTTTGAAAATAACTCACGGATATGAAACGGCTGAAGCCCAATTATCGGGTTAATCCATTCTTTAAAAATAAGCTCATCAGCTACACTTTCAATATCCATGCCTCCCTGTCCACTTATCATAATAAGAGGCATTCTTTTTGTCCGATCAAGAGAAATACTTAGATAGAGCTCTTTTTTTGTATCAACTTTTTCCTCAGCAAGTACTTTTCTTACANTAAATCCCTTAATATCCATACCCATTATNTGTNANAATTTTTCTTTTGCATCATTTANATTTTCTACTNTTTTTATACCACCTGCTTTACCTCTGCCNCCTATCGGAACTTGAGCCTTTAAAACAAATGGAAAATGCAAACCAGAAAAATCATCATCGTTTTTAACCAGCTTTCCTTTTGGAACCGGAATTTTGTATTTTTCAAACAGTTCCTTTCCCTGATACTCGTATAGTTTCATACCAGTGCGAATACAAATTCAAATATTTAAGAGCTTTTTAACCCAAAAGTCACAACCCACTATTTTGCTTGCAATGGGTGCAAACTTGAAATCTTTAATAAAAACTGTGGTATTAAGACCATAAGATCGAATTACTGGGTCCTTTGCAATCCAATTATTTTCTCTTAAAACCTGCATAACTTTTGTTCGATCACTTTTATAATCTTCATAATCAGAATAAATAGAAATCATGACAGCCTCAAACTGCCTGCTTGCTAAAAAAATGGTCGAATCACTCATCAGCAAAGCAGCACCATTTTCTTCTATTTTAGGTGGGTTTCTAGGATTGAAACTTATATGATAAAAAGCCATTATCTCAAAACCCAATTTTACAAAATTTGGTAAAACAAGTTTTTTCATAAGATTATTTTCTTCAAATTTACGTCTTATTCTTGAAATAGTATGTCTTGAAACATCAAGCTCTCTACCAATATTGCTATCAGGTAAATCTGGATAACTTACCAACATGCAATAAGCATTTTTCTCACTATCAGAAAATACCATGTCTCCTGAACTTTTAAATTCAACATTTTCAATTTCAGATTCAACTTTTAAGTCTAAATTAAAGTTTTTTCTCAACATTGGAGCAAAATCAAAGAAACGATAAATCTTACTAATTTCAAATGGAAATACTATCAAATTTGGGTATTCATCTTCCAAGAGTCCTCGTCCGCCAAATGTTTGTGTTCTTATGTCATTGATTTTGCCAATAGTTGCATAGTCCTTTGAAAGACTAAGTGAAAATCCTTTATCTTGTTCTCCGACTGAAAAAAATATCTCTTCAAAAACTTCTATGGTTTTTCCTGTTATTTCAACTCTTTCTAATAAAGGTATTAGAGGGCTAAAGTTCGTATATATTACCGCTAGCATTTCGCAGCCCATGCTCTGTAATTTTGGAATTATTAATTTTTTTAGATATCCGTTTTCTTTTAATCTATGTCTAATAGATGTAACTGTAGAATGTTTTAAATTTAATTTTTCTGAAAGCATTTTATCAGTCATTTCTGGATAATAAACCAATCCATATAACACTAGTTTTTCTTTTTCAGTTAAGCCAATCTTTTTCATATTTTCAAGAATAAGTTTTTTACATTTAAATTTTTTTCTCATTTTTACAAAAAATAATGTAATAAATGATTATTTGAGCATAATAAATAACAATTATGATACAAAAGATATTTATAGTAATCTTCTTTAATATTATGAGAAAAATTTACAAAAAGTATATAAGTAACGAGTTGTATATTATACTAAATTATCATGGAGGAGCTAATTTGAGTATTAAAATGTTAAATAATACCATGATACTAGGTAATAAAAAGCTATTAAAATCATTTTTTTTAAAAATAATCAAAGACACTAAACTCATTTTTAGGATGGTATAAACATGAGTGTAAAAGGGCAAGTACTTGTAGAAAAATCAAAAGAAAAAAAAGCAAAGGATTTAGAAAAAAATACTGAAACAGTTGAAGTTTTTATCATGGGTAAAAGTTACAAAGTTCCAGCAGGTCTTACTATAATGAAAGCCTTAGAATATGCTGGTTATCGTTTTATTCGGGGTTGTGGTTGCCGAGCTGGTTTTTGTGGAGCATGCTCTACTGTTTATCGCATTGAGGATGAACAAAAACTAGGTTTTGATCTTGCATGCCAAAAAGTTGTGGAGGATAAAATGTATTTGGTTCAGCTTCCTTTTGTACCTGCTGCAAAGGCTGAATATGATATTGAAAAACTTAAACCTTCTGATAGTATTTTACTAACTATGTATCCTGAAATTGCTCGTTGTGTTTCTTGTAATACATGTACAAAGTCATGCCCTCAGGATATTGAAGTTATGAAATATATTCAAATGGCTGTACGAGGCGATATTGCTAAATGCGCTGAGCTTTCTTTTGATTGTATACAATGTGGTCTTTGTGCTATGCGTTGCCCCGCTGATATTAAGCATTACCATCTTTCTCAACTTGCTAGACGTTTACGAGGAAAATATATTGATCCAAAATCTAAAAATCTCGCAAGACGTTTGAAAGAAATTGAACAAAGAAAATATGATGATGAAATTGAGAAACTTATGAGAATATCTAAACAAGAAATCACCGAGTTGTATAAAAATCGTAAGATTGAAGCAGAAGAAACAGGCGATTTAGGAGGTGATTAATAATGAATCTAACTGAGGGTTACCCAGATTACATGTTAAAATCTATAGAAAAAGTTGAAAAAAAACGAGAATACAACATGTCTCATCCTGTTAAACCAATGAGTATGAAAGAACGAGAGAATATGCTTAACATGTATCATCCCGATTTCATGGAGGGTACACGTCGTGAACTTCGCATTGGTGTTGACAAGGGACAGATGTTTTATAACGGTATAGTTGATCTTCTAGAAGCACATTCGACTATAAATCCAAAAGATGTTGATCTTTCAAAGATTGATTATGATATTGATCTTTTAATTATTGGTGGCGGTGGTGCTGGTACGGTTGCGTCTCTTTTTGCATATGAGTCTGGCATACAACGTGATAAAATCTTGATAGTTACTAAACTTCGTCATGGTGATGCAAATTCTATGATGGCCCAAGGTGGCATACAGGCAGCTGATCGCCCTGAGGACAGCCCTGCCTTACACTATCTTGATATATATGGTGGTGGTCATTTCACAAATAAACCTGAACTAGCACGTGCCCTTGCTTTAGATGCACCAGGTATAATAAACTGGCATGAACAGCTTGGAGTAATGTATGATCGTCAAGAAGATGGAGAATTCCAAGAACTCTCCGGTGGTGGTACTTGTAGAAATCGAATGCATAGTTGCAAGGATTATTCAGGTATGGAGATCATGCGCAATATTCGAGACAATGCTAGAAATATTGAAATCCCTGTTTTGGAATTCTGCCCAATAGTTGAGCTTTTAATGGATGACAAGGGACAAGTTGCTGGAGGTATCGCATTCAACCTTGAAACATATGAATACTATGTAATTCGTGCAAAAGCAACAATTCTTGCCACAGGTGGGTCCGGTCGACTTCACCTATCAAACTATCCTACAACAAATCATTATGGTGCAACAGGTGATGGACTGGTCATGGCTTATCATGTTGGTGCAAATCTTTTAGATCTTGACACTATTCAGATTCATCCAACAGGAGATGCATACCCAGAGCCTATTGTTGGTATCCTTTCAACTGAAAAAATTAGAGGTCTTGGTGCGATCCCAGTAAACGCAAATGGTGACCCATTTGTTTTTCCGTTAGAGCCACGTGATGTTGAATCAGCAGCTTTAATAAGAGAGTGTAAAGAAGGCCGCGGAATAGTCACACCAACAGGCATGCCAGGTATATGGTTAGATACACCTATGATTGAAATAATCCATGGTGAAGGAACGATTGCTACAAAACTGTCAGGAGAAGTTCGAAAATTTAAACGATTTAAAATAGACCTAACTCAACAACCAATTCTTGTTTATCCTACTCTGCATTATCAAAACGGCGGAGTAGAAATTAACGAAAGATGCGAAACACGAATTCCTGGATTATTTGCCGCAGGAGAAGTAAGCGGTGGAGTTCATGGAAAAAACCGTCTAATGGGAAATTCACTACTTGATTTTAACGTATTTGGTCGACGTGCAGGAATTTATGCAGCCAAATATATCAAAAAGGCAAAAATTGGAAAACTAACACTAAATCATATTGAAAAATACAACAAAATGTTAGAACAAGCAGGTATTAAAATGAAAAAAACAGCACCAATACTCCTGCCTGAGTATCGTGGTGAAATGTCGATTTCTAGATCGCTTGATATTCTCTGAGGAAAATATTATGATAATTGTTAATGAGGACTGGTGTAAAGGTTGTGGTATATGCATTGAAAGATGTCCAGTAAATGCACTAGAAGAATCAGATAAACTTAACCGCAGAGGTGTCCGTCCTCCACAGTTGAAAAAAGAAAATGAATGTAATTATTGCAGACTCTGTGAATTAATATGTCCAGATCTTGCAATTACTGTAGTACCTGAAGAAAAAAAGAAAACTGATAAAAAAAACCTTCTAAGGTCACCTATGGGAGGGATATAATAATATGAGATACGTAAGAGATCCAAAAATAATTAGACAGGTTTTAGGAAATAAAGTACAATTTATACTTGGAGATATGGCCTGCGTATATGGCGGTATCCTTGCAGGTTGTTCTTTTTTTGCAGGATATCCCATTACTCCAGCATCAGAAGTAGCCGAAGGAGCTGCAAGGCTATTCCCAAGAATAGGTGCTACTTATATCCAAATGGAAGATGAATTAGGAAGTATTGCTTCAGTAATAGGTGCATCCTGGGGTGGGGCAAAATCTATGACAGCAACCTCAGGACCAGGTTTTTCACTAATGATGGAAAACTATGGATATGCTGCCATGACTGAAACACCCTGTGTTATTGTAAATGTTCAACGTACAGGACCATCAACTGGTCAACCAACATTGGGTGCACAGGGTGATATGATGCAATGTCGTTGGGGAACACATGGAGATTTCCAAGCAATAGCTCTAGCACCTAGTACTGTTCAAGAATGTATGGATTTTACGATTGAAGCATTTAATCTTGCTGAAAAATATAGAAATCCAGTATGTGTAATGACTGATGGAGAAATGGGTCATCTTAGAGAAAGAATAATAATACCAGATGAAAAAGATCTCAAATTAACTAATAGAGTTTCTGCAACTATTGATAAGAAAAAATTTATACCTTTTTCTGGATCACAAACTCGTAAAAGTAAAGTCCCAGATTTTCCCACTTTTGGAACAGGATATCACACTTATGTAACAGGACTTACCCATAATGAAAAAGGTTTTCCTGCAACAGATAAACAAAAAGACCATGAAAAACTTGTAAAAAGAATTACAGAAAAAATCACAGATGATATCGATAAACTTACTGTGATTGAAAAAATGAATCTTGATGATGCAGATATTGTTTTTATAACCTATGGAGCATCTGCACGTCCAGCTGAAACCGCTATGGAAATGGCACGGGCAAAAGGGAAAAAAGTTGGACTGTTACGACTTAAAATAGTATGGCCTTTCCCAGAAAAAATTGTAAATAATCTTGCTAAACAAGTTGATAAAATAATAGTACCTGAAATGAACCTTGGGCAAATCTATCATCCAATAAAAGAAGCAGCTTGTGGACTTTGTGAAGTTGTTTGTGCTCCAAAAACAGGTGGTGAGATGCATCTACCACAAGAACTTTTGCCATATCTAGGGGTGAAATAATATGGTTGAAATTAAAACTGCTGATGAATTAAATAAAAAATATTTACGAGATGGTATGTGGCCAACAATTTTTTGTAATGGTTGTGGCCATGGAGTAGTACTTGAGTATACATTATGGGCACTTGAAGAACTAGGATGGGACATGGATAAGGTTGTATTTGCCTCAGGTATAGGTTGCTCCTCAAGATTACCAGGTTACATAAATGCCGATGGTTTACACACAACACATGGTCGAGCCATTGCTTTTGCAACTGGTATTAAGGCTGCTAATCCTGAATTAAATGTTATAATTTTTACAGGTGATGGAGACTGTGCAGGAATTGGTGGTAACCATTTCATACACGCTGCACGTAGAAATATTGATATGACTGTCATTATGATTAATAATTTTATTTATGGGATGACTGGAGGACAACTAGCACCCACAGCGCCACTTGGGAGCATTGCAACAACAGCACCTTATGGTAATATTGAGCCACCTTTTGATATTTGTAATCTTGCAAAAGCTCTTGGTGCAAACTATGTTGCTCGTTGGAATGTTTCTCATCCCTATCAACCCATTAAATCGATAAAAGATGCTCTTCAAAAAAAGGGTTTTTCACTAGTTGAGTTTCTAGCACCCTGCCCCACTGCATATGGTCGTCGAAATAAACTCGGGGACATAAAAAAACTTTGGAAATGGTATGATGATAATACTATTTTAATTGAAGATTACGAAAGAATAATGAATTATGGATCTGAAAAGGAAAAAGAAGAAATTAAAAACATGTTTCCAATCGGCGTCTTCCAAGATATTGACAAACCAGGTTTTTTTGAAGCATATAAAAATCTAGTAAATAAAGTAATGAAAAAAGATAGTAAAACTCCTATGGAGACAAAACCTAAAGTGGTGGTGCGAAAATGAAAAAAGAAATACGCATCTGCGGTTTCGGAGGACAAGGAGTAATTCTAGCAGGTTTCATTATAGGAAAAGCAGCATCAGTTTTTATGGATTATAACGCTGTTCAAAGTCAATCTTATGGTCCTGAAGCTCGAGGAGGAGCAGCACGTTCAGAGGTTATTATTTCTGATGAAAAAATTGGTTATCCCCGACCAACAAGTGTTGATTTATTGGTTGCCATGTCTCAGGAATCATTTGATTCATATCGAAATGATATTCGTGATGATACTCTAATTATTCTCGATCCGGATCTTGTCTCCAAACATGATATTGGTAGACCTATATACAAGATTCAAGCTCAAAAAATTGCAGAAGAGCTTGGTAATAAAATTGTTACAAACATTGTAATGGTTGGAGCAGTAACAAGTATTTTTGATTTAATTGAACCAGATGCTGTAAGAAAATCAGTTTTAGATAGTGTACCAAGTAGATTTAAAGAACTTAATGAAAAGGCTTTTGAAAAAGGCCTTGAGGCAGGAAAAAATGCCAGAAAAGAATTATAATCAAAAAATTAATCATAATCTTGGAATTCCTTCTTGTGATGATTATTTTTATGAAGAACCAGAATTTATAATATTGGAAGATAAAACTCCTCCTCCTGAAAGTACTATTCAAGGAATAACTCAGTTAATAGAAAGGAAAAAAAAACGTATAATAAATGCTGATGTCCTAATTATTGGTGCTGGCATTTCAGGGATGCAATCAGCACTTGATATCGGGGATAAAGGTTACAAAGTTGTCATTATCGATAAAACCTCAACCATTGGCGGGTCAATGGTTAAACTTGACAAAACTTTTCCCACAAATGATTGTAGTATATGCACGGCTGCGCCAAAAATGGTGGAACTTGCTCGTCATCCAAATATTAATCTTATTACTTATGCTGAAATTAATAAATTAGAAGGTAAAAAGGGAAAATTCAAAGCCCAAATATGGAAAAAGAGCAAATATGTTGATCCTGATAAATGTACAGGATGTGGTGACTGCACAGAAGTTTGCCCAGTTGATGTTATAAACAAATTTGATGAAAAACTATCAACCAGAAAAGCAATATATATAGAGTTTCCACAAGCAGTTCCAATAGTGTATACAATAGACATTGAAAATTGTGTAAGCTGTGGTTCATGTGATCGGGTTTGTGAACCAGAAGCAATAAGTTTTTTGGAAAAATCTGAGGAAATAGAAGTTAATGCAGGTAGTGTTATTGTTGCTACTGGTTTTGAAGTATTTGAACCAACAGAACTTCGGAAAGAATATGGATATGGGAAATATGAAAATGTAATGACAGCTATGCAAATTGAAAGAATACTATCATCATTTGGTCCTACTTCAGGAAAAGTATTAAGACCATCTGATCGTAAAAAACCCAAAAAAATAGGATGGATACAATGTGTAGGATCACGAAGCGAACAGCTGGGTTATCCTTATTGCTCCCGTGTATGTTGCATGTATGCAACCAAAGAAGCATCTATAGTTAAAGAAGCAAACCCTGATATTGATATTGCAATATATTACATGGATATCAGAGCATACGGTAAAGATTTCCAACAATATTATGATCATGCAAAGACTCTTGGTGTTAGATATATTCGAGGTAGACCATCTTCTGTTTATGAAAACAAGGATAAAAGTCTAACCATTCGTTATAGAGACACCCTCTCAGGTGAAGTAAAAGATGATAAAGTTGATATGCTTGTGTTATCTACATCAATTATACCTTCTAAGGATAATAAAAAACTTGCAGAAATTCTTGGCGTAGAGGCGGATGAAAACGGTTTTTTTAAACAGGACTCACTTTTAACAAATCCTGTTCAATCAACAAAAGATGGAATTTATTTAGCAGGTTGTATCCAAGGTCCAAAGGATATACCAGATAGTGTATCAATGGCTAGTGGGGCTGCTGCTAAAGCAGTGGCACCAATAAAAGATCATGAACGACAAATCGGCAGGGAATTCCCACCAGAAAAAGATGTTTTAAAAGAAGAACCAAAAATTGGTGTATTCATCTGTCATTGTGGTAAAAACATAGCTGGATATCTTGATGTTGAAAAGGTCACAGAGGAAGTTAAAAAACTTCCAAATGTTGATTATGCAGAACATGTGATGTTTGCCTGTTCTGAAGATAGTTGTAAAAAAATCCGTGATACAATAAAAGACAAAAAACTAAACAGAATAATTGTGGCTGCATGTTCTCCTCGAACACATGGTGGTCTATTTCAAGATACATTGCTAGAAGCAGGTTTGAACAAATATTTATTTGAAATGGCAAATATACGAAACCATTGCAGTTGGGTACACTCAGATGATTGGGATAAAGCAACAAAGAAAGCAGAAGACCTAGTAAAGGCAGCTGTTGCCAAAGTACGTCTTTTAGAGCCCTTAAACGAAGAAGAATTCTCAATTATACCTTCAGTAGTGGTAATCGGAGGGGGTGTTTCAGGTATGAAAGCCGCCCTTGCCCTCGCAGATATGGGTGTTAAATCTTATCTGATAGAAAAAGAAAAAAACCTTGGTGGTCGCCTGAAAAATTTGTATACCATGTTTCCAAGTGATATCAAAGCAGAAGACATAATCAAAACATTGGTTGAATCCGTAAACAAAAACAAACTCATCAAAGTTATGACTGAAGCAGAACTTGCTAGTATCGATGGTTTCATTGGAAATTATGAAGGGATAATAAAACAAAAAGTTAAGAAGAAAAAAATAAAATTTGGCACAATTATTGTTGCAACAGGATTTAAAGAAATAGACCTAAAAGGTCAATATCAATATAGAAAAAATACAAATATTTTAAGTCAAACAGAACTTGAGGAAAAAATAAAAAAAGGAATATTGAAAAAGAAACCAAAAAATGTTGTAATAATTAATTGCGCAGGAGCAATGGACAAAGAAAGACCATACTGTTGCCGTATCGGCTGCGGTGTTTCTATTAAAAATGCTAAACTTATTAGTGAGAAATTCCCAGGTTCTAAAATTTGGCTTCTTTATCGTGATATGCGTGTTTTTGGAAAAGAAGAAGAGGAGTATTATGCTAATGTTTTAAAAAATCATCACGTAACAGTTGTAAGATATCCTGGTGATAAAAAACCTGAAGTTATTCTTAGTAAAGAAAATCCAAAAGATGGACCTGTTACTGTTAAAGTTTATGATGATATACTTGGAGAGATGATGACTCTTCCTGCTGACTTAGTTGTTTTAACAGTTAATACAGAAGGTGAGGTTCTTACAGAGACTCTAAAGAACATGCTTAAAATCCCTGCTGATGCAGCAGGATTTTTCCTTGAAGCACATGCAAAAATTAGACCTCTTGATTTTGCAACCGACGGAATTTATCTTTGTGGTGCCGCACATTATCCTAAAAATCTGGTTGATTCAATAGCACAAGCAGAAGGTGCTGCTTCTCGTGCTGCTATACCCATTATGCAGGAGACTATGAAAGGTGAAGGTCAAGTTGCAGAAGTAAATGAAGAATTGTGTAGCGGTTGTAAGACATGTGAACATATTTGTGCATATTCAGCAATTGAAGTGAAACCACGAAAAGATAACCCAGATCATTTAATTGCAACTATTAATCGAGCATTGTGTAAAGGTTGTGGAGCCTGTGCAGGTGCATGTCCATCTGGTGCTATAGAACAGAAAGGATTCAAGGCCAAGCAGATAGATGTAATGCTTGCAGCTCTCCTTGGGGAGGCCTCATAGATGAGAAAAAAAATAATCCCTAAAAATATAGAAATCAGTAAAATCGTGTTTAAAAAAGGAGAACTTGCTCAAGAAGTAATGGATTTATGTGGAGAAAACCTCTTTGGCTGTTACCAATGTGGGACATGTTCTGCAGGTTGCCCATATATAGATGATATGGATCTTACTCCAGATGAGGTTATACGATATGTTATTCTTGATCGTCTTGAAGTACTAAATTCTAAAACAATATGGCTTTGTTCTGCTTGTTTCACTTGTGCCGAGCGTTGTCCCCGTGACATTAACATTACAAAAATTATGGAGGCCTTACGTCAAATTATTTTACGTAGGAAAATCGATCATAGTAATGTTGTTGATATTTCAAAAAAAGAAAGGGAGAGTATCCCACAAATTGCATTTGTAAGTTTATTTAGAAAAAATATAGGCTGATACCATGAAACTATTATATTACCCAGGCTGCACTCTTAAAACATCTGCAAAAAACCTCGAAAAGTCAGCTTTTGCAATAATGAATGCACTTGGTTATGAAATGGTAGAGATGGATGATTGGAATTGTTGTGGTGTTGTATCATCACTTTCTAATGATGATCTTATGAGGCATATTGCGCCTCTTAGAAACCTTATTCATGTAGAAGATCAAGGTGAAAACAAGGTTATAACACTATGTGATATGTGTTGTAATACTTTGAAACAAACAAATTTGAGAGTTAAAGAGAAAAAAGACGATCTAGATACTTTAAATGCATTTATGGATCGTGAAAACGATTATAAATGTACAGTTGAAGTAAAACATTTACTTGAATTTTTAAGAGATGATATTGGATTTGCAACTATTAAAAAGATGGTTAAAAACCCACTTAAAGACATGAAAATCATGCCATATTATGGTTGTATGATGCTACGTCCTAGAAACGTTGCAATTGATGATGCAGAAGAGCCACATATCTTAAATGATTTACTTGCTGCACTTAGTGCAAAGGTTGTTGACAACCCTTTTAAAATAGAATGTTGTGGTTCATATCACACTATAGAGGAAAAAGAACTAGTTTCTAAACGTGCACATAGGATTACTAGCTTTGCAGTTGATCGCGGTGCTGATGCAATAGTTTTAAGTTGCCCTTTATGTAGGTTTAACCTTGATTATAGAGGAAAAGAAGCAGAAAAAATCTTCAAAGATTATAAACAAATACCTATTTACTATTATACTCAACTTATTGCAGTTGCTTTTGGTCTTGATCCTAATGTTAATGGTTTTGAACAACACATTGTTGATCCAACTTTATTATTAAAGAAAAAAGGAGTTTTAATAAAATAAAAAAAATGTGGTAGTCATGACAAAAGAAAAAAATAAAACTGAATCTAATAAAAAGAAAAAACTACAACTTGCATTTTACTGGGCTGCAAGCTGTGGAGGATGTGAAATAGCAGTACTTGACATTGATGAAAAAATCTTGGATGTCATTCAACTTGCTGATATCTTGTTTTGGCCAGTTGCAATGGATACTAAATATAAAGATGTCGAGGCGATGAAGGATAAAACTATTGATGTGTGTTTCTTCAATGGTTCTATAAGAACTGAAGAACAAGAACACATGGCAAAGTTACTTCGTAAGAAATCCAAATTTTTAGTTGCATTTGGTGCCTGTGCAGTTTCTGGTGGAATACCTGGTCTTGCCAACATTGCTAATAAAGAAGAAATCTTTAAAGTAGCTTATTTAGATAATCCATCAACAAACAATCCTGATAAGGTTGTTCCCAAAACATCGGTTAAGATAAAAGAAGGAACATTAACTCTTCCTGAGTTTTATGACACAGTTAAAACACTAAATCAAACAGTTGATGTTGATTATTATCTACCTGGTTGTCCTCCAACTCCTGATCAGATTATGACTGCTATTGGGGCAATTGTTGAAAATAAACTACCACCCAAAGGAAGTGTTATTGGTCCAATGAAATCTGTTTGTGATGAATGCAGGTTTGAAAAAACAGAGAAAAAAATCAAACAGATTAAACGTGTTTATGAAGTTGATAAAATAGAGGATAAATGTTTACTTGAACAAGGAATTATCTGTCTTGGCCCGGCAACTCGTGGTGGATGCAATGCAAGATGTCTTGATGCAAATATGCCATGTACTGGTTGTGGTGGGCCGACTCCAAATTCTATGGATCAAGGTGCTAAAATGATATCTGCACTTGCTTCGATTTTGGGAATAGAAGGTGAAGAAAAAATGAGCGATGAAGAAGTTCAAAAATTAATTGATCAAGTTGTAGACCCAGTTGGAACTTTTTATAAATATGGTCTTCCAGCTGCTCTTATTAATAGGAAGGTGAAAAAATGAAAACAATAACAATTGATCCAATAACAAGACTGGAAGGTCATGGAAAAATAAGTATTTTTTTAGATAATAAAGGTGATGTGGAAAATGCTGTCCTTCAGATTCCAGAATTAAGAGGTTTTGAACGTTTTGCACAAGGTAGAAGAGCAGAGGATATGCCACAAATAACAAGCCGTATCTGCGGAGTTTGTCCTGTGGCGCATCATTTTGCTGCAACAAAAGCTTTAGATGCGGCTTTTAATGTTGATCCACCATCAGCTGCTAAAAAACTAAGGGAACTGATGTACATGGGGTACTTTATTTATGACCATACTCTTCATTTCTATTATCTTGGAGGTCCAGATTTTGTAGTCGGACCGGATGCACCACCAGCAAAAAGAAATGTTATAGGGGTCATAGAAAAGGCTGGGGTAGAGGTTGGAAAAAAAGTAATAAAACACCGAGCTTATGGACAAAAAATAACAGCTATTTTAGGTGGAAAAGCAACTCATCCCGTCTGTGGTTTACCAGGTGGTGTTTCTAAAGGATTAAACAAGGATGAGGTAAATGATATTAAAAAAATGGTTGACTCATGTATAGAGTTTGCAAAATTTTCCTTAAAACTATTTGATGATATTGTACTTAAAAATAAAAACTATGTAGATATCATCCTTAGTGATCCTTACACTTTAAAAACATACAACATGGGGCTGGTTGATAAAAACAATAAAGTCAATTTTTATGACGGTAAAATACGTGTAACAGATCAAAAAGGAAATGAATATACAAAATTTGATGTAAAAGATTATTACAAAAAAATAGCAGAACATGTTGAACAATGGACATATATTAAATTTCCATATCTTAAAGCAGTTGGATGGAAGGGCTTTAAAGATGGTAAAGAAAGTGGTATTTATAGAGTAGGACCTCTTGGTAGACTAAATGCTGCGGAAGGAATGGCAACTCCTCTTGCTGACAAAGAATACAAAAGATTTTATGAGACACTAGGAGGTAAGGCAGTAAACACCACACTTGCATTTCATTGGGCAAGACTCATAGAACTACTTTATGCTACAGAAAGAGCAAAAGAACTCATAAATGACCCAGAAATTACTTCCCAAAAAATCCGTAATCCAGTTGGTGAACCTGGAGAGGGAATGGGTGTAACCGAGGCTGCTCGTGGAACGCTTATACATCACTATAAACTTACAAAAAATGGACTTATTGACAAAGCAAACCTTATTGTGGCAACTACAAACAACGCCGGTGCTATTAATATGTCCATTAGAGACGCAGCAAAAGGTGTGATTAAGAAAGGAAAAGTGGACAATGCTACACTCAACATGGTAGAAATGGCATTCAGAGCTTATGATCCATGTTTTGCCTGTGCAACACACACTTTACCTGGAGGAATGCCTCTTGAGGTAAAGATATATGATTACAACAAAAAATTATACAAAACATTGACTCAGAATATTTAGAGGAATTTGTAGATGAAAACGATTATCCTGGGAGTTGGAAATCAAATTTTAGGTGATGATGGAGTAGGAGTTCACATTTCAAATGAACTTAAAAAATACATTAAAAATCCAAATGTGACAATAGACGAGGCAGTAACAGGAGGTATGAATCTACTGGATTTAATCCTTGGATATGATAAAGCAATAATATTAGATGCGGTTAAATCAGAAAAAGATAAACATGGGATTGTACAAAGAATTCCAATAAATGATTTTAAAGCAATGCATTCATGTAATCCGCATGATGTTTCGCTCATTGAGGCTATAGAAATTGCTAAAAAAATGGGTGAAAATCGAATTCCCAAAGAGATTATAATAATAGGGGTAATGATGAAACATATATCATTAGAATTTAATGATAAACTTAGTAAAAAAATTGCTGCGGCTATTCCGATAGCCGTTAAAATGACGCTAGATGAGATAAAAAATGATATGAAAATTTCAAGTTGAGGTGAAATAAAAATATGACAGAAGAATTTGAACCAAATATAATCGGATTCTTATGTAATTGGTGCTCTTATGCTGGAGCAGATTTAGCAGGGACAAGTCGTATAAAATATCCGCCAAATATTAAATCAATTCGAGTAATGTGTTCAGGTAGAGTAGATACAGTTTTTGTTTTAGAGGCATTACGAAAAGGCGCAGATGGTGTACTTATTGCTGGGTGTCATCCCGGTGATTGTCATTATCAATCTGGTAATTATAAAACAAATCGCAGGATTAAACTATTAAAGAAACTCTTGGGGGACATGGGTGTTGAACCTGAGCGAGTACGTTTTGAATATGTTTCTGCATCTGAGGGACAAAAATTTGCGCAAGTCGTAACTGATTTTGTAAATGAATTGAAAAAACTAGGTCCTTGCCCCATTAAGGAGACAGTTCAGTATGAAAAAAGTTGATGTTGAACAACTTGTAAAGATTGTTGGCAAGGATAATGCAACTGATAACCCTGCTGATTTATATGTTTATTCTGCTGATGCATCTGTTCATCAGGCTATGCCGAATGCAGTTGTTCGTCCTAAAACAATTGAACAAGTTCAAAAAATCATGCGTTATGCAAACAAGAATAAAATACCTGTAGTTCCACGAGGTGCAGGTTCTGGTACAAGTGGTCATTCAGTTCCTATAGATGGTGGGATTGTCCTTGATATGAAAAGGATGAATCGTATTTTAGAAGTTTCACCTGAGGATATGCTTGTACGTGTTGAACCAGGTGTTGTTGATGATGATTTAAACCGTACTTTACTGTCATATGGTTTGTTTTATCCACCTGCTCCTGCATCCAGTCGTATTGCTACAATTGGTGGAGAAATTGCTGCTAATGCATCAGGTGTACGCTCTGTAAAATATGGTGCTACTCGTGATTATGTAATGGGTATGAAAGTTGTATTAGCAGATGGTTCACTTGTAAATTTAGGTTCAAATACGCGTGTTCATTCTTCAGGTTATCAACTGGAAAGATTGATTGTTGGCTCTGAAGGTACACTTGGTGTTGTTGTGGAAGCGACAATGAGAATTATTCCTATTCCCAAATTCCGATGTTTGGGCATGGCAAATTTTAATAAAATTGAAAATGCTGGTAATGCTATTTCCGAGATAATATCCAGTGGGTCTCAACCTTCAATGCTTGAGCTAATGGATGGTATCGGCATTATTGCAGTAAACAAGGCATTGGATATGGGTCTTCCTAAAGTTGGAGCAATTGTTTTTTTTGAGGCAGATGGTAACATAAAAGAAGCAGTTGATTACGAGACATATAAAATGAAACAGATTTGTGAAAAACACAAGGGATTTGGTGTAAAGATGAGCTATGATGCAGCAGAGAGAAAACGTATATTTAGTGGACGTAAAAAACTGTTTGCATCTCTTTCAAGATACAAAGAAGGTATTGTCTGCACAGATCTTGCTGATGACATGGGTGTTCCAAATTCAAAAATTGCAGTAACCACTACAAAAATTCATGAGATTGCAAAACGCAATCATGTAATCATGGCAGTTTATGGTCATTGCGGGTCAGGTGTAATTCACACAAAAATTATGCTTGATTCAAAGAAAAAAAGTCAATGGAAAGATGCAGAAAAAGTAATTGAAGAACTCTATGACTTTATTCATTCAATCGGTGGTGTAACCTCTGCTGAGCATGGAATAGGTCTTTCAAAAGCTCCACCCTGGAAAAAAGCAAGGAAAGATATTATCCCAATGATGAGGGCGATTAAAAAGGCACTTGATCCAAACAATATCTTAAATCCTCATAAAATAATGGATGCTCCTGATAACTGGGTAAAAGCAACTGATTTACGATACAGGGTGGGATCCTAGAAATGGCTGCAAAAAAAATTATTTTTAAGCAGTCAAAGAAATGGGAAGGTGAACTTGATAAATGTATAAGATGTGGTTACTGTTATGAGCTTTGTCCACTTTTCAAATCATATAACTGGGAGTCTGATACTCCGCGTGGTAAACTACTTTTAGTTCACGGGATGATCACAGGTAAACTAAAGCCTACTCAAGAAATCATAGAAAAAATCTTCCAATGTTTTTATTGTAAAAACTGTAGCGACAACTGCTCTGCAGGTGTACCTGTTACAGAAATTTTAACAGATGCAAGAGCAGATCTTATAAATGCAGGCTTTGAAGTGGAAGGAACAATTATACAAATTAATGAGGAATTATGCAGTGTTTGTGGAGTATGTGTTTCACTTTGTAAATATGATGCACTTAAAATAGTAAATGATGGGAAGGATAAAAAAAAGGTTGTGGTAGATAAGATTGAATGTCGTGGCTGTGGTTTGTGTCTTGCAGCGTGTCCATCACAAGCAATTTCTCAGAAAGAAGGTTGTAATGTAACTTTACCTGAGCTTCATGAAAATGTTAAAGAAATTCTAAGAAAAGATGAAAAAAAATTAGTTGTTTTTGCATGTAACTATTCAATCTTTCCTGGTCTACAACTTAGTGAATCACAAACCATTATTAATTTACCTTATGGTGTGATTGTTTCAATGTGTAGTGGTCGGGTTGCACCAGAGCTTATTCTTGAAGCTTTTGAAGAAGGTGCATGGGGTGTTATGGTTGCAGGTTGTCCGCCTGAGGAATGTGATCATAATGGAAATTACAAAACAAGAAGAAGATTGATACTGCTTAAAAAAATGCTTAACGAACTCAATATTGAGCCAGAGAGAGTTAAACTTGAATGGTTTTCTACAGGTGAATCATCTAAACTTTTAAACATGATCAATCAATTTGTCGAAGAATTAGAAAAACTAGGACCAATTAAGGCATATGTCAAAACATGAATTTGAGCCAAACATAGTGGCATTCTTATGTAATTGGTGCTCATACGCTGGAGCAGACTTAGCAGGAACAAGTAGAATAGGTTATCCTCCAAATGTAAAAATTATTCGAGTGATGTGTTCAGGGCGGGTAAATCCTATGTTTGTTGTAAATGCTTTGCAACAAGGAGCAGATGGAGTATTAATTGGAGGTTGTCACCCGGGTGATTGTCATTATATACAAGGTAATTATCTTGCAAGACGTAGAATAACTGTTTTAAAAAAATTACTTGAACACCTAGGAATAGAAGAACAAAGAGTAAGAATGACTTGGGTCTCAGCAGCTGAAGGAAAAAAATTTGCAGATGTAATTAAAGAAGTTACAGAAGATATAAAAAAACTTGGTCCAATGCAGCAGATTAGGAGGACAAACACTTGGTAGATCAAAAAAAACTCAGAGAAGAAGCAAAAAAAATCATTGAACGAGAAGATGTAAAATACTTAATAGGATGGGAAAAAGGTACCTACGGGTTTCAAATGACACCTTTATTTTTAACCTCATCTGATGATGTAAATCGTTTAGTGTTCAACCCTTTATGTATACATAATCTTGTTGTTTTTCCAATGCTTGAAGAAAAACTACCGCTTGGTAAAGACAAACCTGAAGATAATAAAAAAATAGGTATTATTGTTAAAGGTTGTGATTCTCGAGCTATAGTTCAAATCATGCAAGAAAAAGGTTTAAAAAAAGACAACCTTGTAATCATTGGCATTCCTTGTAATGGTGTTATTGATCCTAAAAAAATCAGTAAACGTTTTCCTCAAAAAACTAAAACATTTGATGTTGAAGAAGATGATAATAATTTTATTATAAAAACTGATGAAAAAACTTACAAAATTCCAAAAGATGAGCTGGTCTTGGATAAATGTAAAACCTGTGAATTTCCAAATCCAGTTATTTATGATGTTCTCATTGGTAAAGAAATTAAGACTTCTGCAAAATCTGATTACAAAGAAATCACTTCTTTTGAAAAGAAAAGGCTTGAAGAAAAATGGAAATACTGGGAACGTCAGTTTGAAAAATGTATTCGTTGTTATGCCTGCAGAGATGTTTGTCCACTTTGTTATTGTAAAGAATGTATGGTTGATCAGCTCAAGCCTCAATGGGTCCGTCGTTCTGTAAACATTTCTGAAAATACTGCCTGGAATATCATGCGTGCATTGCATCTAGCAGGTAGATGTGTTGATTGTGGGGAATGTGAGCGAGTATGCCCAGTTGGAATACCCCTTACTAAATTGAATAAAAAACTTGAGAAAGATGTTCTTGAATTATTTAATTATAAACCTGGTATAAATGCAGAAAATAAACCTTTACTATCTATATTTAAGCCAGATGATGCTGAAGATTTCATATTGTAGGAGGTTAAAAAATCATGGATAATTTGGTATTGCCTAAAAACAGATTAAAACATTTTATAGATAAAATAAAAGAAGATTATTCTATTTTTGCCCCTGTTAATATAGATAATATTATATTATATAGACAAATTAAGAATTTTTCTGAAATTGACCTTAATTTTTTAAACTCAAAAGTTCCACCAAAATCTATTTTATTTAAACAGACAGAGACAATGTTTAAATTTAAACTTGGTGCTAAAGCAAAAGTTGAATCAATAGATTCACAAAATTCAAAAAACATTATCTTTGGAATCAGACCATGTGATGCAAAAAGTTTTTCTATCCTTGATAATGTTTTTAGTGATGAATATATTGATCCATATTTTGTTAAAAAAAGAGAAAATACTATTTTAATTGGATTGTCCTGTATTAAACCTGATGTAAACTGTTTCTGTACATCCATGAATGGAAGCCCTACAAGTGCAGATGATGTTGATATTCTTTTAACAGATATTGGTGATAAATATTTCGTCGAAATAAATAGTAAAAAAGGCAGTGATCTTGTTAAAACTGTAAAAGGTGAATTTTCAAATGCAACAGTATCTGACAAAAAGAAAAAGCAAGAAGTTGAGAAAAAATCAAAGGATGCCATAACCAGAAATATGAAAACCGAAAATATTGTAAATAAACTTGATGAAATTTTTGATCATGAACTCTGGAAAAAAACCTCTCTTAAATGTTTAGGTTGTGGAATTTGTACTTTTGAATGTCCAACCTGTCATTGTTTTGATATTCAGGATGAAACAACTCTTAGAGATGGTGCAAGGGTGCGTATCTGGGACACCTGTATGAATCCCGAATATACCCTTCATGCTTCAGGTCATAACCCACGCCCTTCCAGGGAAAATAGGATTCGTAATCGTATCTATCATAAATTCAATTATTATCCTAAAAATTACAATGTTATTGCTTGTGTAGGATGTGGCCGTTGTATAAATGATTGTCCTGTAAATATTGATATCATTGATGTTATTGACCAGGCTAGGGAGGTGAAATAATAATAGAAAATCCCTATATTCCATGGCAGGTCACAATAGAAAAAATCACCGAGGAAAATACTGGTGAAAGAGTAATTAAAACATTCAGACTAAAATTCATAGATGATAAAATAAAAGATAATTTCAAATTTATACCTGGTCAATGTGTTATGGTTAGTCATTTTGGATATGGTGAATGTTTTTTTGCAATATCATCATCACCCACAAAAAAAGACTATATTGAAGTTAGCATAATGAAACTTGGGAAAGTAACATCTGCTTTACATGAATGTGAGCCTGGTGATGAATTGGGTGTACGAGGTCCTTATGGTAATTATTTTGATGTCAATGGTTGGAAGGGAAAAAACTTTGTTTTTATTGGTGGAGGTATAGGCCAAGCCCCACTTAGATCATTAATTAATTATGTGGTTGATAATCGTAAGAATTATGGTGATCTTAACATATTATATGGAGCTAGATCTACAAGTGATTTATGTTTCAAACCTGAGTTTGAAGACCTTGAAAAAAGAAAAGATGTTAATGTTCATCTTTCAATTGATAAAGAAGAAAAAGGTTGGAAAAATTTTGTAGGTTTTGTCCCAGATAATCTACTAAGAGTTAAACCTTCGCCAAAAAATACTATAGCAATTACTTGTGGTCCATCTGTTATGATTAAATTTGTTATTCAGAATCTTTTAAAACTTGGATTTACCGATGATCAAATATTTACTACTCTTGAGATGAGGATGAAATGTGGAATAGGTATATGCGGTCGTTGCAACATAGGAAATTTATATGTGTGTAAAGATGGTCCTGTTTTTTCATATAGTCAGCTAAAGAATTTACAAGGGGAGATGTGAAAGTTCAATATGAAAATCGGAGTATATGTATGTCAATGTGGAATAAACATTGCTGCAACTGTTGATGTTGAAGAAGTTTCAAAAGAAATAGAAAAACTACCAAACGTTGCTGTTAGTCGTTATTATAAATACATGTGCTCTGATCCTGGTCAAGAGCTTATTAAAAAGGATATTAAGGATCTGAAACTTGATCGTGTTGTTGTTGCTTCTTGTTCACCTAGGATGCATGAACCAACTTTTCGTGCAGCGCTTGAAGAAGTTGGTATGAATCCATACTTTTTTGAAATGGTAAATGTTAGAGAACATTGTTCCTGGGTTCATCTTGATAAAGAGCTTGCAACAGAAAAGGCAATTGAACTTATTACTGGAGCTGTGGCTCGTGCTGAATTTCTTGAACCTCTTGAAAAAAAAGAAGTTAGTGTGATACCAAAAGCCTTGGTTGTCGGCGGAGGCATTGCTGGTATTCAAGCAGCACTTGAGATTGCAGAAAAAGGTTTCAAAACTTATTTGGTTGAGCGTTCACCTAGTATTGGAGGACGCATGGCTCAATTGGATAAAACTTTTCCAACCATGGACTGCTCTGCTTGTATTTTAACTCCAAAAATGGTTGATGTTGCGCGTCATCCTAATATTGAACTTCTTTGTTATTCTGAGGTTGTTGAAGTTGCCGGGTATATAGGTAACTTTAGGGTAAAAATCCAAAAGAAACCACGATATGTTAACATGGAAAAATGTGTTGGTTGCGGTGTATGTGCTGAAAAATGCCGTCTTCATGATCGAATTTCTAATGAGTTTGATATGAATCTTTCCAAGAGAAGTGCTATTTATATTCCCTTCCCACAAGCTGTTCCTCTTAAGTATTGTATTGATCCAACAAAGTGTCTAATGATTACTAGGGGTAAATGTGGAGATCATCCGTTATGCCAAGAAGCTTGTGAGCGTGATGCTATAGATTTTAATCAAAAAGAAGAGATTATTTCTGTTGATGTTGGAACTATTGTTGTTGCTACTGGTTTTGATTTGTTTGATCCAACGCTTAAGCCTGAGTATGGTTATGGTAAATTGAAGAATGTTATTACTGGTTTGGAGTTTGAGCGTTTGGTTTCTGCTAGTGGTCCTACTGAGGGTCATATTGAGATTGGTGGTGCGGAGCCTAAGAAGGTTGTTTTTATTCAATGTGTTGGTTCTCGTGATAAATCGGGTAATGAGTATTGTAGTCGTGTTTGTTGTATGTATACTGCGAAGCAGGCTCATATGGTTCGTGATAAGATTCCTGATGCTGATTTGACGGTTTTTTATACTGATGTTCGTGCTTTTGGTAAAGGTTTTGAGGAGTTTTATAATCGGGTTAAGGGTGAGAATGTTATTTATCGTCGTCGTGAGCTTGATGATCCTATTGAGGTTGTAGGCAGGGGTGGTAAGGCGGTTGTTAAGGCTAAGGGTTATTCTGATATTGCAGCGGATCTTGTGGTTTTGGCAATTGGTCTTGTGCCTCGTGGTGATTCAAAGGAGCTTGCTAGGGTTTTGAATATTAATCAGAGTTCTGATGGTTTTTTTCTTGAGGCTCATCCTAAGTTGCGTCCTGTTGATACTTTTACTGATGGTATTTTTCTTGCTGGTTGTTGTCAGAGCCCCAAAGATATTCCTGATGCCGTGGCACAGGCTAGTAGTGCTGCAGTACGTGCTTCAGAACCACTGGCACAAGGTAAAGTGGTAGTAGATGCAATTACCTCAATTATTGATAAAGATCTTTGCAGTGGATGTAAGGTCTGCCAAGAGTTATGTCCTTATTCTGCACTTGATTTTAATGAAGAAGAAGGCGTGATGCAGGTAAACGATGTTATGTGTAAAGGCTGTGGGTCATGTGCTTCTGCTTGTCCATCTGGTGCTATTTCAATGAGGCATTTTGCAGTAAAACAGTTAATAGCCCAAATCGACGGGATTGTTGGTTCATCAAGACGTGGAGGTAAATAAACATGAGAATCGGAGTTTACGTCTGTGAATGTGGAATCAACATAGGTGCAACAGTAGATGTTAAAAAAGTTGTTGAACATGTAAAAGCCTTACCTTATGTTACTTCCAGTCGATTCTACAGATATATGTGCTCTGATCCTGGTCAAGAGCTTATTAAAAAGGATATTAAGGATTTGAAACTTGATCGTGTTGTTGTTGCTTCTTGTAGTCCTCGTATGCATGAACCAACATTTAGAGCAGTACTTGAAGAAGTAGGCCTAAATCCTTATTGTTTGGAAATGGTAAACATCCGTGAGCAATGTAGTTGGGTTCATAAAAACCGTGAAATGGCAACTGAAAAAGCAAAGGATCTTGTTCAAAGTGCTGTTTTTAAAGTTGGACTTTTAAAACCTCTTGAGAAGAAAAAAGTGAATGTTACCCCTGCAGCTTTAGTTGTAGGTGGTGGTATTGCTGGTATTCAAGCAGCTCTTGATATAGGCAGCATGGGTTTCAAAACATACCTTGTTGAAAAAACCCCAAGTATAGGTGGGCATATGGCTCAATTAGATAAGACTTTTCCCACCATGGACTGTTCTGCTTGTATTTTAACTCCAAAAATGGTTGATGTTGCACGTCATTGTAATGTTGAGTTGTTAACTTATTCAGAAATAGAAAGTGTGGAAGGTTATGTTGGTAATTTTAAAGTGAAAGTGAAAAAGAAACCGCGATATGTTGATGTTGAGAAATGCACTGGATGTGGTGAGTGTTTTAATGGTTGCCCGGTTGAGATACCAAACGAATTTGATGAAGGACAAAGTACTAGACATGCGATATATACTCCTTTTCCTCAGGCAGTACCTCTTAAAGCAACTATTGATAAACGTGGTAGGCATCCTTGTAGAGATGNATGTCCTGCTGGTGTAGGTGCTCCTGGTTATGTTACNCTTGTCGGTCGTGGAAAATTCTATGAAGCTCTTAGAGTTATTAAAGAGCGCCTTCCATTCCCGTCAATTTGTGGGCGTATATGTCATAGACCATGTGAAGAGGCATGTACTCGTAAGGATCTTGATGATCCTGTTCAAATTGCACACATTAAAAGATTTGTCGGTGATTTGGAACTAAAAATACCTGCTGTTGAAATCCCTCCTATTGAAACTCGAGCAGAAAAAATAGCAATTGTTGGTGGTGGACCTGCAGGTCTTACTTGTGCTCATGATTTAGCATTAAAAGGATATCATGTTACCGTATTTGAGGCATCTCCTGTACTTGGGGGGATGATGCGTTTTGGTATACCCCCTTTTCGGCTTCCTAAAGAAATACTTGAGAAAGAAATATCTGATATTTTAGCACTTGGTGTAAGTGTTCATCTTAACACATTACTTGGTAGAGATTTAACTCTTCCTGATTTATTTAACCGTGGATTTAAGGCNGTTTTTCTAGCACTTGGTGCTCAGAAAGGTAAAAAAATGGATATTCCAGGCGAGGATTTAAGAGGAGTTTTTCAGGCTATTGATTTTTTAAAAGAAGTNAATTTAGGTCGAGTTATNACAGTACCTATTGTTGAAATAAATGAGAATCTCTGTGTAGGATGTGGGAAATGTGCTGAGGTATGTTATTATGGTGTAATTAAGCTTAAACCTGATGAAAAGAATCCAAAGAAACAGAATCCTATTATATACAAAAAATATCTATGCAAAGGTTGCGGGAAATGTGCATCGGT